>Ga0315902_10002077_pt1 | contig 31761 bp, 55 predicted proteins | sample LakEriMetagenome_9_FD_203523 | JGI IMG/M metagenome (GOLD analysis project Ga0315902, IMG submission 203523) | Freshwater fungal communities from buoy surface, Lake Erie, Ohio, United States - Buoy 12 MA117 | ecosystem: Environmental > Aquatic > Freshwater > Lake > Lake biofilm | place: USA... | reverse complement strand
CTGCGCGGTTTTTACACGCACGACATGCCATATATTTTGTGGCACGTAATGGCCGCCAACATAGACATGGCAGAAAGAAAATATCGACGGCGTTTTTATTTCACATGAAACAATTTCGGCAATCGTCTTTCCTGCCGCAATTATTTTTGTAATGCGTTCTTGCGTAAACGGGCTAGGCATGACAGTCAGAAACAGACTGTCTTTAACCTCAATCGCTTCGCCCATAGTGATAAAACCCTTCGATTATTTTATTCCAGCGCGGCGTATCGATACGCTCGATACAACTTTCCGTGCCGCGCATAACGTGCAGCATGTTGTTCCAGCCCAGATAAATTCCGACATGCACCGGCTGCCCCGCAAATCGCAGGACAACAACGTTGCCAGTTCCAGCCTTATCAGCCTCGACCTTCATCCATCTTTGCCGTGCTTCGTCCTGATAAAGACTGGCGATAACACCGTGCGATTGCCGCTCTGTATCTTCATAAGCACCACTCAAAGCAGGCAAATCGATGCCAAATTCATTAAAGTACACAAGTCGTACTAAACCCCAACAATCCAGCCCCTTTTGATCACGGCCATGCGCCAAAAAGGGCAGGCCAATGTACCGCATGCACCATTCCGGCAGCATCAAAGCCCCGGGAACTTTGCGGGAGAAAACGTCTCAGCCGGAAAAGGCTCTTGCGTAAAATCTTCAATCGTCAGATCACCACTCACCGTTGCGGCGTCGTAATTCACATTCGACAAGCGAAAATCAGGGAATTCCGCTTCGACTGTATCCGGTGCATCCGCGCGGATGATCTTGATATTGACAGCCGCATAGCTTGACATCTGTCTGACCGCTGCCACGATCTGCCTGTCCGTGTTATCGATGCTCAGTCTTGCACTAATCTGACCGTCATCATCGTTTGGCAGTGTTATTTCAAACGGAAAAGCCACAAAACTGATCCCGTTTGAAACGATATCAGAACCGCTGTTATTCACGCGGATTGGCGTGCCCAGTGTCGCATGGCTTATCTCCAGCAAAATAACATAGACATCGCCCGTGCTTTGCGCGTAAAGCGATGACCGTGTAGTCGCAGATACTGCACGGCTCATGGCAGTTGCTCCAGACTGACAGCAATTTTAAAATAATTACTCGACAGCGCAGATAGTTGCGGCGGAGAAACAAACCTGAAATTACCCGTCACATTTGTGCGCGGATGCGGCATATCAAACGGCAATGAACCGCTCAAAGTTTCAACATCGTAAAAGTTATCCAGTGCCGTCCATTGTGCGCTACTCAAAAGCAGGTTGATCGTCAAATTCCTGACATTTGCAAACGTGCGTCTGCGTGTCTTGGCTGGCCCCACGTCCATCTGCGTTCGCAAAACATTATTGGCTGGCGTTTCTGCGTAACCTTCGATCAACGCCTTGGGCAGTGTATTAGGCCATGTCGGCATGATTAACGCCCCGTCGGCACAGGACGTGCGCCAAATCTATTGCGCATGACATCATCCACACCGCCACCGGCAATCATGCTGCGCATGCTGTTGCGGATCATAATCTCGATATCACGTCCGTTCGAAGAAGGCCGCGCCTGCACGTCAACGCCTGCCTGATTAATGATATTAACGTTTACCGACGCTCCACCGCCGCCAGACATCACCGCGCCATTCGGCACAATAGATCCAGACTGCCCCGGCATAAACAATTCCGGCCCGCGCTCGCCTACGACATAGGCCTTGCCAGCGGCAACACCACCACCATCGGCGCGAAAGCCTCCGAAGATGTCTGAAAAAATGCCGCCGATATCATTAAAAAAGGATCCAAAACCACCAAATCCTTGGTTTTGGACGCGGCTTGTCAGGCTGTTTAAAATCGTTTCGCCAAGGCTTTTGAATGAAAAATTTGTATCACCAATATTACCAATCAAGCTTGAGAACAGCGAATTTTGCGACTCTTTAGCGCTCTCCGTTGACTTTTTAAGATTATCAGCCGCGTTTTTGGTCTTGATAAGACCGCGCGCGGCTTTATCGCCAGCATCTTCGCCTGCTTTGCCAAAAATACTCAGCTTGTCTGTAGTATCCTTGACCATGCTGCTACTCTTTTCAAGGCTCTTCATAAAGGCATCACGGTCAGGTGAATAAAAAAAATCAGATTGGTTTAAAACGTTTTTTCCTAATTCGTAAAAAAGTTTCTTTTGTTCTGCTACGGAATCTTCTAAAGAAAGCTTCTGCGCATCAAAAAAATCTTTTGTAAAGCTGCTACGCTCTGCATCAAAACCAAGTTTCTTTTTTGCATTAGTAATACCAGAGTCTAGAAGGTCTAACCCCTTGGCTATGCCAAGCAAAAAAGTATCAATTGTAACCTTTAAAGACTGAAAAGACAGCTTTATAAAAGTAATGACGCTTTCAGATATTAATTTTAAATGGTCAAACCCACCAATAATATCCCAGATCGGTTTTATCGCACCATCAAAGATAAATTTGCCAAGCTCAAGTATCTGCGCACCAAGACTGCCAATAAACTTGCCAAAAGAATTTGCGCTTTTCGCAGCGGATATGAGCGTGTCATCTGTCAGATCAATTTCACTGGCAAGCGTCGAGAATAATCCGTTGCCAAATGCCATTTGCACTGTACTGCCAAGCGTACCCATCTTATCGGCAAAGCCGCCAACGCGGGCAACCAAATCATTGTCCATGATTGCACCGGCGTCTTGCAGCCGAGCGTTGAATTCAGACAGTGACCCAGAACCCTGCGCCAAAAATACGGCCATTCCGGGGCCAGCGTCTTTACCAAAAAGCACGGCGGCGCGGCTGGCACGTAGTCCGCTATCCTCTATGCGTGCCATGCCATCGGCGACTTTATTCAGAATTTCTTCGTTCGAAAGCGTTGCAATATCTTTTTGCGTGATGCCGAATTTTGCCAACGCTTTGGCGGCTTGTGCCGATCCATCGCGGGCTTGACCAAGTGTTGTATTAAATTTTGTCAGTGCCCCATCCAGTGTTTCTGCATTCACCGTATTTTGTCCTGCCGCTATCCGCAGTTTTTGTATGCCTTCTGCAGCAAAGCCCGTCTTTTGCGCCATATCGTTCAGCGCCGCCGTCATGCTGATCGTTTCCTTGATCGCGCTCACAGAAACAAATGTGGCAAAAGCCCCTGCGGCAAGTGATTTGATCTGGCTGATATTCTTACTGAATGTCTTGCGGACGTTCGTCAGATCATTAGCGATGACCCCCAAATCACTCCTGAAATTAACCGCAATAGATGCGACTGTTGCCATTTTATGCCTTTAAAGCTGATTTTGCTTTGCTTTGTAACTGCGCGGCTTTGTGATCCATAGCTGATTTTGTTTGCTCATCTGTCAATAGCTGGAAATAAGCGATCCATTCAGACAGTTCACGTGATTCCATCCGCTCAATTTCAGCAATCGTTTTACCCAGCTTTAGGGCAAGATCGATCATGAAACGCCGCAGCGGACGGTTTTTTAGTTTTTTGCGATATCCGCGATATCTTTTTCAGTGACAGCATTCATTGCCATTGCAGCTTCGGCAATGCGGAGCATGACCGCACCATCTTTTTTTGCAAGGGCGGAAACATCTTCCTCGGTAAACAGACTGTTGCCATTTTCATCACAAATGGCATAGGCCGCCAAGAGCGCCATGACACTGGCCGTGGTTTTTTCGCGTCGCGCCTCGAAAACACTTTCCCATTTCTCGCGTTCGGCCGCTGTCAGACTGCGCAAAAAGATGTCGCCGTTCCATTCTGCAACTGGAAACCGTTTGACCCTGGCGTCCTTGACGGCAAGGATGTCGGCACGGTTTAAAACAGCCCCCCCCATTAGGATGTCGCCCGCGAAAGCGTGCCAGCGGCCTGAATAGCCAGCGTTCCGCTTGCCAGTTCGCCCACTGCATTGTTCAAAGGCGGATAAGAAACGATAACACCTTGGCCGCTATACTTCGGGTTCGATGTACTGGTCGCTGCGTTTTCCGGCCAGACTTCGACCAGAACCTCTGTGCCGACCAAACCAAACAAAATACTATCGATCGCGCTTGCCGCGTAATCTTGGTTAAATTCAACGCTAATATCCCAGTTTTTAAGGCCAGCGGCAAAAAGATGCGTGTCATTGCCCATAGCCGTGCTTTCAAGTGTATCAGCCGAATAATTAAGCGTAACCTGCTTTACCTGCGCGGAAATGTTGTTGCTGCTCGCAAGTACGACCTTGGCATTCTTAAGGACTTTTGTGCCCATGTATTTCTCCTGATTATAAGATGGCGATGACGGGAACGAACGAAAACTGCGGCGATGTGCCGGTAATCGCCCAGTTAAAGCGCCACCATCCGTCTGTGATGGCGCCTGGTAATTCTTTTAAATCGCTACCAACGGCATTGACGCCGCTGAATGTGATCCGCGTTGTTTCCGCACCTGAAAATGCGTTCGTAGCATCACTCTTTAAAGTCAGCGTCAAGGCGGGCGTTGTTCCTCCCGCCTTGGTTACATGCACACCGGCATAAACTTTCTTTCCAGCCGCTACTCCGCCAAGGTTTATGGCTGTCCCGTTGCCATTACTGGCCGCATCGACAACATTGCCGCCGACAACGCCGCGTAGCAGCTTTCCTTGAGCGCCCGCGCTTAAATTATAAGTCATCAATTCGCCGACAGAACCGCCGCTTTCAAAATTTGAAACCATGCTTTGAAAGAAATGCGCGACCGACCCAGTCGTCAAACTTTGCGCATAAGTCAAAAGCCGTCCGTCAACACCGGTGCCATCAAACAATATTTTATCTGTAGCAGGGTCAAAAAAACCGCTGGCACCAGCCGTGATATTGAACAAGCCGGATGTAAAATTATGCGTATCGTCATTTAAAACCGTACGTTCCAGCGTGTCGCAGCCGTATTCAAGGGCAAGACTGTTTGTCTGGCCGGTCAGATCATAGCCGCCAAACAATATTTTTTGATTACGAATGATACTTGTTGCCATTTTTATTCCTTGTACCAGATAAGAAAATCGACAACGGCGCGGTGCAGACCTAATTCGTCGTCGTAGTCGTGAATTTCACCGTCAATGTAGCAATCCTGAATATTTCCGCCGCTATACCTTTGCAAGGCCGCCCGCAACGCCGCAACGCCAGGAACGATATGCCCCGTAAAGCTGGCGCCATGCAGTGAAAACTGCACTCGCGCCATCAAGTCACCTGTATCCGTTCCCATGACGCTTTCACGTTGGCTGGAAATGCGCTGATAAGCCACAGCAGGATACAGAGCGTTTTGTGGGATGACCGATGGATAAATCCTGTTCGAAACAATCGCAGTCAGCGCCCCTGTCGATGACAACCGGCTGTAAATTTCGCTTTCAAGTGACACTATTTACCCTTGCCTATCTTTATCGCCGCTTTTTCAATCAGTTTTTTTGCCATATCAACAATGGCACGTACCGCAGCGTCTCCCGTCTCATCAACCGCGCGGCGCATAAAAGAAGATGCAGGCATCGACCCAGTTGATCCACCGCTTTTGCGTTTTCGTGGTGCAGATCCGTATTCCGCCAGCCATGCCAGCCTGTGTTTTGCAACGACCCTGTAAATATTGGAAGCTTTTTTGCCGAGAAATCTTTTACCAGGAAGGCTGATCCGAAGTGATTTCCAAAGTGGTCTTTTATTTCCAGGTTCAGTTTTTTCAGACCGTTCGCCCGTTGGACTTCTGGGCACAAGATCTTGGGCACGATCTTTTATAATTTTTGCGCCTTCGCGAAAGCTTTTCCTGACAATATCGCCGGATAGTTCTTTTTCCAATTCTCGCAGTTTTACATCAAGCTCTCTAAGTCCCTCAATTTCTATACGTACAGGCGGCTTGCTCATCCAGCCCCCCTGCGGCTCGCCATGATCTCAATTCCCTCACGCCTGGTCATACGGATGATTTGTTCAATATCGTAATAATCTCCGTTATAGGATACGCGCATGTCGTAGGTCAGCCCATCTATGTGATAAATCAGAAAACTGGTCGTAATTTCTGACTGCTCCGCCTGCGCTGCAAAAAACTCACGCCCGCTGAAATCTTTGACGCGTGCCCACACACTGGCAAAATCTGACCATGTTTCAATAGCCTCGCCAGTATCGGCACGCGTTATACTCTTTTTTTGGATCTTTATTTTCTGATCCATATCACCGGCGTTCATCAGAACCCCACACGGCGATAAGGCATCAAAAGATGATAAACCCCCATGGGTAAATCACTCATTCCGCCAGAAACAAATGCTTCTCTATTTTGATAGAAATGACCAATTGTCAAAAGTAAGCTTTGTTTGATCGGTTGCGGTACATCTTTTGCCGCGCCAAACCCACAGACAAATCTTATTTTTACGGCATTCTTTTTATCCCGTGTATCTGGCCATATTTTTCCGTAGGCGGGCGCAATAACGCCTGGCATATTACTTGAAAATACTTCGTATTGATTTTGCGCTAGTGTCTGTTCTGTTCCATTAGTATCGATATATGTAATCGCTGAAACAGATTGCAAAGGCCCCAGCGGAATTTCAATTTCATCTTCATCATGACAGCCAAAACTGTCCATGAAATAATCCCATGTTTGCGTGACAAGTGCGCAGCCAAGAATACCGTCTTTGCCTTCGACATGCAGCCGCGCGGCTGTCATCAGACCACGGATCAGATCATCTTCATCATCACTTGTCACGCGCAGATGGGCCTTGACCTCATCCAAGGTCAAAGGCTCATTCTGCGGTGGCGCAATAAGTTTAAGCGACATTAGGCCGCCTGTTCAACTTTGTCTTGTGCAGCCTTTGCAGGCTCTGCATCAACGCCAGCTTCCTTGGCGACGGTCTTGTCTTTCTTTTCGCGTTTTGGTGCTGGTACAGTCACAGCTTTTTTCTTGGTGACTGGCAATCCGCCTACTTCTTCAGCAAGGCCCAGCTCAATCGCCAGATCAGCCTCAAGTCGGGGCAATTCAACTTCTTCGCCCTTTTTGCAATCAACGACATGAATGCCTGCTACTGCGACTTTCCAGTCTTCGTTGAAAATCAATTTTGTTTTGCTCATCGTTTTATCCTTTTAAAAAGAGGCGGGGCCTTAAAAGCCCCGCCATTTCATTAAGCGTCTTTAACTGGGGCGTTATGCAGACGGCTCTGGATGCCAACCATGGACATCGGTGTGCCGTTGGTATGCGTGCCAGTGGTGTCAACGCGCAGGCGGAAATAGCGCTTTGATCCCAGATACCCGCAACGAACAACAATCTGGTCTTCAGCAGGATCATCAATCGTATAAATAATTCCGTTTGATCCCAGAGTGCTGGCGACTTTGTTACCGGTCAGCAGCAACGCGTTAGCATCGGTAATAGCGGTAAATGTGCTATTATCGTTGCTGTCTTCAGCGATGACATCATGCTTAAGAGATCCAGAAAGCGTATCGCCTGAATCTCCAACCGCAAGAATAATCTCATTGGCATCGCCTTCGCGGCAATCAAGACCTGTTGAAGGCGTGCCTTCGGTGTCGTTATTGACAACAATGGGAACCATCATCAGGACGGTTTTAATGTTAGTATGCAAATCACGTGTAGACATTCTCAAATTCCTTTCAAAAGAAAAGGCGGCCGGTATTGCTACCAGCCGCCAGTGACTACGGTCTATTAGGTGCTAAATTTCATCAGCTTGATAGCTTCAAAGTTGACGACATCGCCACCTGTACGCTTCGTTGTATAAAACTTGACGTATGGCTTTGCGGTGTAAGCATCACGCAGAATGCGGATGCCTGCGCGGTCAACAATCTGATAGCCAGCATTGAAATCACCAAAAGCGATCGACAAGCTGTTAGCAGCCAGTGCAGGCATATCTTCAGCTTCAACGACGTTAAAGCCCAAAAGAGTGCCGCCTTGGCGTTGCTGGAAATCAGGTTGCCATAGGTAATTGCCCTGACCGTCTTTCAATCTACGCACGGCCGCAAGCGTGGCACGACGCAACATGAATACGGCGTTCTGGCGATACGCACTTTTCAGTGCATAAACCAGGTTGATCAAAGCATCACCAGGGTTGGTGCCCGCAAACGCGCCGTTCGCACCGGAAACAACTTGTTCGATGACGTTAAATGCGCTTGCGCTTGGTGTGCCAGCGGCATAGGTCAAGAAACCGCGTGGTTTCTTGACGCCATCACCAGCAACGAAAGACGCATTTTCAAGACGCGAAAGCTTGTCAGCAACTTTGCCAGCAAGCCATGCCTCGATATCCAAAGACGCATCGTCCAGCATTTTCTGCGTTGCGCGCGGCTCTGCATAAAGTTCATGCGCTGGAATACGGTACTCACCGATTTTTGGCGAAGTTGTCTCGTTCCGCGCGTCAGTTTCACCAGTCCATCCTGCGCCAGCTTCATCAAGGTCGTTAATACCTTCAAGCGCATCAGTGCCAATCGTGACAACGTTTGCCACTTGGCGCACGGGCGAAGTTTCAAAAACCAGTTTAACAATGCGGCCAGAAAGGTCTGGATGCACCAAAAAACCACCGTCTGCATCAGATCCAACCGACAATGCGGCTTGAATTTCAGACGATACCGCTGGACCGCGGCGGACATAAGCCAGCAAAGCGTTTTTATACGCACGTTGCTCTTCAGTGACAGCAGATCCATCAGTGCCAAGGCCCTGTCTATTTTGTACTTTAGCAAAGTTGTTGATCTGATCTTGGATCTGATCAAGACGTTGGTTAAGGTTATTGGCTTTGATTGTGTTCAGAATATCGGCTTGACCTTTTTTCATGTCAGCGATTTCTTTGTCACTTGCTTCGCGGAATGCAGTGAAGGTCTTAGCCAATTCCTGCATCAGTTCCATTTCTGTTTGTGGCATTTATTACTCCTAATGTTTCTCAACGCTGAAAAGCGCTGATTGCTTTTTTGATGATCTCGGCCATTTCAGCGTCACGCTGTTGATCCGTCTGCGCTGCATCACGCAGTGCATCTGGATCAAATCCATCCGTCAGGGCGGCCTTGGCTTCCCTTCGGCTCATACCTGCATCGCGCAGGCTATTTTCAATCTGCCGTTTTAAAGTCGACGGCATATTCTTAAACATTGATGTATCAAAAAGGGCGGCGGCTTTGGCGTTGTCATCCTTAATGGCGTCCGCCAGACCAAAGGCCACAGCTTCATCAGCGGTAAACCACGTTTCCGCTTTCATTTTTTCGCGGATCAGATCATGACTATTACCGGTTTCTGCGGCGTACATATCCACAAGTGTGGTTGTCATTTTGTCTAGGATATCCGCCTCTTTGCGCAGGTCTTCGGCAGGACCGATAGCCATGGACCAAGGGTCATGGATCATGAAATATGCGTTTTTGGCGATATAAACTTCGTCACCGGCAAGCGCCAGATAAGACGCGGCCGATGCCGCCAGTGCATCAACATGTGTGATGATCTTGGCTTTTTTTTCGCGCAATGCGTTATACATCGCATTTGCATCAATAACCGAACCGCCGGGCGAATTAATACGAAGATGAATGATCTTGGCTGTGATGTTTTTCAGGTCAGCGATAAAATCCTTGGCATTGATGCCCCAAAAACCGATTTCATCGTAAATGGAAATTTCCGCCGCATCAGTGGCGGCATCTTGAAAAACTGAATAATTCTTCACAGCTTTCGGCTGCGTCATGCGCGCATAAATTGCTTTGGTCATGTATTTCTCCCTGATGTTGGGTCAGATGTCATGTTGACGGGCTGCAAATACGCATCTCCGCCGTCGCGGGGGTTCATATTCTCGCGTTCGCGCGCCTCGTTAGGCGACATGATCCCCCAGTTGATCATGCTTGCGTATCCTTCAACCCGTGTTTTAAAATCGCCGCGCAAAAGACCGTCGATCAAAAATTCCGCAAAATATTCTCTGCGATCGCTTTCAGGAATAAGCGTCTTGTTAATCGCGCCTTCCCATCTTTTTAGCCATGGCAAAAGCGTGTATTTGACAAATTCTAAAGACTGTTCTTCGATGTTCGAAAATGTCGCGCGGTCAAGATCAGCCAGCATATGCGGCGGCACGCGAAACATACGGGCGATTTCTTGTATTTGAAATTTACGTGTTTCAAGAAACTGCGCTTCTTCGTTCGACATTGTGAAGGGCAGCCATTTAAAACCCCCATCCAGAATGGCCGTTTTATAAGCGTTTTCGCCAGAAAATCCACCGTCCCAAGAATCTTTAATTGACTTCATTTGCTCGCCAGAAAGTTTTTGATCGGTGGTAAGAGCGCCAGATGGCCGCGCCATGTTTTCAAAAAACTTGGAACCGTGCGCCTCGGCCGCCTTGGCAAGACCCAGTGCTGCCATTTGCAGACGCACAGGGTTATGGCCGGAAATTCCATCGTTCGATAATCCGCGCAGATGAAAAATATCCCGCGCCGGATAGGTGATAATTTTTCCGGCGCTGTTCGCGATATCATAAGAAACCGTCAGATTGGCATCTTGGCGCGGTGTAACCCTCGACGGCTGTATCGGAATAAGCTCAAGAACACGACCGGCTGGGTTGCGGCTGATATATGCATACCCATTGCCGTTTATAGTCGCATGACCCTGCACGGTTTCCTTGAACTCATAGGCTGTTTGCCATGGGTTAGGGGTGCCGCTGTCATGTAGAACGCGATAAAGATCATAATCAACAGCGCGTTCTTTGCCGCCGTTCGGCAAACGCCTGTAAACATGGATCGGTATCTGCGCAACGCCTTCGGCAATAATCCGAACGGCTGCATAAACAGCAACGATCTGCATCGCTGTCGTTGTCGTTATACCTGAACCGCCGTCCATTTGTCGCGCCAGTTCACGCGATGTCATGGCTTGGCCCCTTTTAGGACGCAACCATTTCGAAAAAAGCTTCATTCAATCTCTTTCAAACAAAGAACACGCCATTCGACGCCGTAAAACCCTGCGGGTCTGGCGCTGATAGGGCAGCGCGACCAAGGCCCATGACCATGGTGACAACGCCGTCAATTTTCTCCGAAGACTTCGCTTTGTCCGGCTTGATGTTTCCAGCCGGGTCTTTTGTTATTGCCACGTTGCCGATCATCCAGCGCAGCACGGGGTCGCCGTTATGCTCGATCTTTTTTGAAACGATCAGGTCATCCAGCATCTTTGTCGGCGCGGACATGGATGCGTAACCCTGACCAAACTGCACCATGTTCAGACCTTCGGACTGCAGATTTGTCACGATCTGCGTGGCGTTCCACCGGTCAAACGGTATTTCTTTGACCACGAACTTTTCGCAGATTTCCATGATGCGTTTCTGCACGTAATTATAATCAACGACGTTGCCGTCTGTCGTTTCGATCCACCCTTCGCGCACCCAAAGGTCATAAGGCACACGGTCGCGTTCAACGCGCTGTCGTATGTTTTCCTTTGGCAAAAAGTACCAGTGCAGAACGCGCCATTTTTCTTTTTCTTCCAGCGGCGGAAAGGTCAGGCTGAAACAGGTGATGTCCTGCGTGGTTGACATGTCAAGCGCGCCAAAACAATCGCGCCCCGCCATGGTATCTTCATCAAATTCTGCGGCGCAGTCTGCCCAATGCTGCATGTCGATCCAGCGTTCTGATTGCTCGGTCCACACGTTCATGTGGAAACGGAGGAAATCGTTCAGTTCGTCAGGCTTGTTTTTTGCACGCGAAGCTTCTTCACGCAGGAATTCAGGTTTCAGGCTGACCCCGATGTTCGGATTTGCCTTGATCCAGTTACGTTCATCTTCCCAGTCGTCGCCTTCGTCTAAGGACGCAATGAAAGCAAAGTGGCTATCTTCAGAAAAGATGCCTTCCAGAACGGACGCCGAATATTCCCGCTGACGCCAGCATGGGGAATTTCTATCCCATCCCGCGGTTGTAATCGCCAGAACCATCGGCTGCAGCCTTGCTGCCGTCGACTTTTTCATGACGTTAAAAAGTTTAGCGTCTTTGTGCCGGTGGTATTCGTCAACGCTGACAAAATGCGGGTTCTTGCCATCCGTTGTGTCATCATCGTTAGAAAGCGGCTGCATTTTCGATGACCGCTCCGGATAAAAAACACAGTTCGTCATGAACTGCAGTTTTCGACGCACGGAATACGCCATCGGCAGCGCGCGCAGCATGTTCGCCGCTTCGTCATAGACTTGGCGCGCCTGGTCTTTCACTGTCGCGACTGCGTAGATTTCAGCGCCCGGCTCTTTGTCGAAAATCAGCATGAAATCACTGATCGCGCCGATCAGTGTTGACTTGCCGTTCTTTTTTCCAACCTCGATATATCCATCTTTGAAGCGGCGCAGGCCATTGGCCTTCTTCCACCCGAAAAGAGAACCGACAATGAATTTCTGCCAAGGCTGCAAAACAAGCGGCTGGCCGCCGAATTCCCCTTTCGACTGGGGAAAAATCTGCATCTTTTCAATAGCGAACTCTGCCGCTTCGCGGTCAAAGACAAGCCCGCGCTTGCTGCCAGTTTCAAGGTCACCGATATGACGCTTGCATGCCAGCTTTACAAACTTTCCGGCGATGATCTTTCCCTGCAGTACCTGTTCGGCATAATGGCGAACAGGGCACCGGCGGCGCCTGTCGATTGTCATCAGTATCCAGCCGTTGGATCATCAAACCCAAGGCTGCCCTGGCGGGGATCGGTTTTTACCCGCGTACGCGACGCGGCGGTCATGCCCCATTCCGAAGCAAAGGCACGTATCTGTTTTTCGCAGTCCTGCAAAATACTGACTTCAGGACGAACGCGCACCATCTCGCCATGCTTGCCGCGCGTAAGATACGTCATGCCATTTTCATCCAGAAACTTTTGGATCTTCTGGGCACGGGCAACGATGTTGCAATAAGTCTCAATCTGAAATTTATCAATGCGCGCAATGACGCGCAGCTTTTCAAGTTCCTTGACCGTTTCATCCCAGATAGCACGCGAAGCCGCTGATAGTTGCGCACTTGGTTGCGGCGTTTCGATAGGTGGTGTCAGTGTATCGGCATCAATCGGACGCTTGCCCGGGTTGCCCGTCATAAGTTTGATAACGGTCGGCGTGGGCTTTCGGCCTTTCGCCATGCATTTTTCCTCTTCGTTAACCTCTGTCTTGGTTAAAACATTGATATTTATTGATCTTTTTGAATCTTTTCTTCCCCAATTTCGCGACCATACGCGCAATACTTAGGGGGCGGTTTCTAGGAAAAAAAGGTGTAGAGATTTTCACCCCCCACCCCCTATACAAGGGCTAGTGTTTTATCTGATGCGATCACCAGACCTAGTGGCTTTCTTTCGCGCAAATCGGCTGTCTTCGGTGGCAGTTTTCTTGCTGTGATGCCGCTTGCAAAGGCTTTGCAAGTTATTCGGATCTAGTCGCAGGGCATCATTACCTTTGTGGGCGATGATGTGATCAACATCGGTTGCCAAGGTGATACGACCCTCGGCTTCACAGTGACTGCACAAGGGATGTCGCGCGATGTGATCATTCCGAAGTGCACGCCAGTCTGCCCCATACCCGCGCTTGCTAGACGATCCGCGCCGCTGATCCAGTTCTGCTTTGCGTTCTTGATCTGACCGCCAACCTTTAGGCCTGTGAACCGGCGGCTTACTTGGCATGAGTAGATGACCTTGCGATATGGGGGCGGGCCGCGCCAAGGGGGTAGCTGCCTGTGAAAGGCGCAAAAGGCGCGGCCCACACGACAGCAAAGAGATCTTTGCCATCGCTGATCCATGAGACTGAATGAGAAATAAGGGCACAAAAGCAAAAACCCGCCGTTTTTAGGGCGGGTTTTAGAGGCAACTCTTGCGATTAACTAAAACCTATCAAAAGTGGATTCCACATGTCAACATCTTTTTTAACGCTGCCTTTTTTGGCTATGCGAAAGCTGATCCAAAGCCGCCACAAGTATATGCCCCCAAAAGTTCCAATGCGTATTTGTAGCAAAGGCATAATCGCGCATCGACATTTCAAGACCAACGATATTCCACAGCGCCCGCGATGATAGGGTTTGCGTACCGCCCAAAGATTTCATGCAACTGAAAACAAAATCCTTGGCTTCCATGATGCGCTCGCGTTCTTGACCTTGCCGCCCGGCAGCGGGTATCCGGTCAAGCGAAGGCACACGCATGCCGTCAAGGCCAGCAATATCAAACTCTGTTTTGAACCGAACACCGGCTGTGTACTGGTCTTCGCTGATAGCCTTACGGCGGTACATGTCGCGCAGGGTTGTGACCACCACCGCAACATCACGCGATTGCCCGTCGATGTTACGACGCAAGACCTCGATGACACGCTTCGCAGGACGGCGGCGGGGCTGTCCGGTGCGCGGATCACGCACAACACACGGCTGCAAAGCAGCAGCGGGCCCGAAATCACGCCGTTCTTGCGCCGTGGCAACGCCGGTGGTGTGGTCTTTTTCAAAAACTTCAGGTTCGATCATTGTTTTTGGATCGACCAAATCACCGAACTCGGTTGATTTTTTTTTCATGGCTGATGCTCCCCGTTAACTGTCGCTTCGATGGTTTGTTTTCGTGCTGTGACTGGTTTTTCGTCCAGAGATTGCGTCACAGAGCAATCCCCCTGCCTAGCCTTACGCAAGCGACGCAACACCGGACGTTTGGATGTTGTGCGTTGGTCTTCAAAACGCATGTCTGTCGATGTGCCACGCTTGGCAAAAAACAGGCTCGCTTCAAAAATGGCCGCATACCTGCCAAGCCTGTCACCGGCCAGAAAAGCTTGCTTGATTGCCGCGCGGTGCGATACAGGCAAAGCGAACCAGTGAAAACCGCAAAACGGCTTGATCCGCGAAACGAAAGCTATGCACCCCGGCGCTTTGCAACGATGCGTCATGGCTTTTTTCCCTTAGTGAATTTCGATAGCCAGCCAAAGAACGCCGCCACCGGATCACGCGGCACTTCGCTCCGTGCCACGAAACCGTTGAACTGCCGGATCAAGCCGTACAAGTCCCATCCAGCCGCACGTTCTCGCGCCATTGCCCTGTCGGCATCGGTCAAAAACCGTTCGATGTCGAACGCCCTTCGCCCCACAGCCTGTGGATAACTTTCCTCGCGCGCGGATGAAGTATCCTGATAGAGATCTTTAATCTCTGGATCTGACTCTGATATCTGGGCTTTAACCCCCCCCTTAACTAGGGGGTTAACCGACAAAGATTTTTCCGTTTCTTTACAAAGATTTGGGTTACCTCCATTTTTACCGTTTTTTGCATTTTGCGAGAGCCTCTTTGCATCCCTCACCATCCTGCGGGAGTAGATGACGCCTTTTGCCGTGCGAGAGAAAATCTTCTTTTTTTCGAGTTCGCCAAGGAGTTTGGGGATCTCGTCAAAGCGGATTCCTGTCAGCACGCTAAGTTCGTCATCTGTCGGCGCATTGGCATCGATCAATAGATGACCGTATGGCGTGGCTTGGTGACAGATGCAGAGGATTTCTATCCAAAGACCACGGGCGGCGGGGCTGCATAAACGCAACGCATCATCGCCCTTCCAGTCTGTCGGATAAAACTTGAACCAAGGGTTTTTCATGTGCGCACCGTTTCACGTGAAAACGATGTTTGCGGCATCGTTGCGGGTGCAACGGCACGCAATGTATGACGGACCGGCACGGGCTGAAAATCCCGCGCCAAGTAACCCTTGACCGTCAATGACGTGACAAGACCTGGTATATGCGCCGAATGGCGACACCCCAAGGCCTCTTGAATTTCACAAATGCGCGGCGGCAATAATCCGTTGCGCGCGCGGCGGCGGAACAACCGCAAAATATCCAGTTCCGCTAAACTTAAATTAATCGGCATCGCGCCAGATGCGCCGCCAGAATGATCGACGTGCTGGCCTTTTATCTTTATCCCCTGCATAACCCCATGCCCCCGCATTGCTATGATGACCCCTTTATCTTTGGCATGCCGAACGGCGGCATTTGTGTGATCATGTTCTGCGGGCTGACGAATAAAAGAGTCAGTGCGCGAATAAATAAAAGCATCTTCGGCGATGGCCGCATCACCCATGTGCCACAATCGGCGCGCCGCGTTCTTATAAAATCAACAGGCTTTGGCGATGCCGTGCCGAAAATAGCGATGACCGCATGTTCGACCGATCCCTTGTCCACGCCAGTAATCATGTATTGCGCAGCATCAAGCGCGGTGATCAATTCTCCGGCATCAAAACGAACATGCCCCTGACCATCCGCCATGCGCTTACCCGCCCTTGCTGGCGGCAATCACCGCCGCTTCTGCCCGCGCCAATTGCTGGCGCATATTTTCAATTTCGATCATCAATAATTGCCGTTCGCGGGCGCAAATCGCCGTGCCCTCTTCGGACTGCGGCGAAACCGCATCCATCACCGCCCTCGAAAACCCGCCAAGTGCAGCCGATGCCATTAAAACCGTTTCGCGAATATTAATGGGCCCCATCATGGCCGGCATTTCGGCGTGACGGGCGAACAGATCGTAAAACGGCGCGATGCCGCTGCGCTTTTTCACAAGCGCATCAATACGCAAGGCCGCAGCCACCGAAACATCAACACCCTCATCGGGGTCAGACCATTTGTAAACAAGCTTTTCCGATCGCTCGGCAGCGGCGGCAATGTCCGCCAAAGGCACAAGATCGAAACACCGTTTCACGGCGTAATGGGGAGTAAATGGCGTGCGAATCTTGGTCATATAATTCCCGTGGATTGGTTATGTTTTTTGGTTATGCTCTCTTGGATAAAGGTCAGGACGTAAATCATGGCGAGTGACTTGACCTCTAGTCGCTCGCTCAATTGCGATGGCGCACTCAGCGCTGACTTTTTGAAGGCCACGGCGCATGTTTGAAATACTTGCCTGTGAAAGATCACAGGAAGCCGCAAGCGATGCTTGCGATCCACAAATACTGATTGCTTTATCGAGAGAAGAAAGATTCATATGCACGATTATATTAATAAACTAATAAAAATCAATAGTATTTATAAATTTATTAATTTTACTTATTGATGCATATCAAAATATTGTGCAGCCATGAGTATCGCCGACAGAATAAAAGAAGAAATGAATACACAAGGTCTTTCGCAAGAAGAGCTTGCGAGACGCTGCGGTGTTTCTCAAGGCGCGATAAGCCAGCTACTATCCGGAAAAATTGCCAGACCAAAATTTTTGCTTGAACTCTCACAAATCTTAAATAAAACACCGCAATATCTCCTTTCCGGTGCGGAATCTCCAATTAATTACGGCCTTCAAGAAGCGCGTTATAGCGGCGAATATTACAAATCAAAAAGCCCAATCGGCGGGAAAATCCCCGTTCTTGGCTTTGCCAGCGGTAGCAGCGAAACGAACGCCATCAACTGGGATATGGACGTGCCAATTGACTGGGTTGATCCTTTACCCAGCATGTCTGGCGTGGCAAAGTCTGCCGCACTGATGATCCTGTCCGACAGCATGGCGCCCAGATATCGCGAAAACGAAATTATTTTTGTCAATCGTTCCCGCACGCCCGACATGGGCAAAGATTGCGTCATCGATACCCGCGACGGCCACACGCACATAAAGCGATTTTTACGTCAGGACAAAGAACATATATATCTGGAACAGTTTAACCCGCCCAAAGAATTGAAATTTCACAAACGCGATGTTATTGGCATCTATGCAGTGATCGGGCGGCTTTAAACTTTCACGTCTTCGTTTTTATTAACAAAAAAATTGACCCCGACATTTCTTTGCCCATCTTCACCGCCGGTCACTTTGCTGATATATGCAGCCAACGGTTTTTGATCGATATGTTCGCCAATTTCTTCAGCAAGATCCTCTGAAACATATCCTATCTGCATTCTTTTCCCCCTATGCTCAATAAAAATAGCCACGGCATTTTTATCAACAGGATTATCAGGCTCACGCTTAAAAAACACTCTTTGAGCATATTTGCAATGGTTTTTGATTATCTTTTGTCGACTCGTTCCATCAGAATTCTTGTGCGAAACGCCTCTTACCTTTGAATGAAAAACACCACTGGGCGCATTTTTCATGTACAAAACCGCCATCGGTCTTTTTTTAAAAAGTGACCTAAATATTAAATAAAAAAATGCACCAACAGGGATAAGAAGAAGAACAAGGTTAAAAATCAGTTGAATAAAAGTCCATATAATATCTAAAACCGATGAAAACATTTGCCACCCCAAAAAATTTAAATTGCTAATTTAAAGAAAATTTCTGTAGCAAATTAACAAGACGGCCTAGAAGTTCAATGGTCTCATACCATTGTATGTAAAAATTAAAAAATATAAGTTTTTATAAATTAATTTATTGACCAAATATAAATAAACTTATAATCTGCCCCTAGATACACAAACCAAGGGGGAGAAAATGACATCAAACATCATCACATTCGATACAGCACGCGCCTTGAACCGGCACGGCTTGACCACCACCGGCACCCTGCGGCGCGGGCGCGAAACCAAAATTTTTTGCCGCAACCGTGTCACCGATATTATCCGCCGCGCGCATCTTTTGCGCCAATCGCGTCTTGAATCGACCGGATTGCGTCTGGGCGACCACGTTCGCCACGTCACGGCTGGCGACGGTTTCATTCTTGATGATCGTCACTGCCCTGACACTGGCGCCATCATGTCCTATCTGGTCGTCTTTGGCGGCATTAACCGATTTGTAAAACCTGCCGACCTCACCCGCATCGAAAACACCGCAGGTGACGCATGACACGCATCAACTGGGCAGCTTCAAACGAAGACCGCGCCGCGATTAAAAAAATCGTCATGCGTTATGAACGCATTGCCAAAAAAATACATGGAAACCTTGACGAAAAATACGAACGGCAAAATCTGTCCATGGATATTACCGCATGTCATCTGAACGGCACGCCGCTTGATCTTTCCAATCTTTTAAAATCACCGGACTTTGACTTTATTCACGATCTGGCCGGCATATCCCGTCATATCAACAGAACTAACGGCAGGCTTGAAAGTCATTTTTTACCACGGTGCGCCATATGATCAAACGCATGCTGCAATTTATTTCAAGCATTTTTGCCGACGATGATTTTTCCGTGGCGGATATGACCACCGAAGACCGCCGCATGGTGCTTTTACAAATGCACATCGATGTCGCAACACCAACACGGGGCCAGAAATGACCGCAGAAAATGAAACTGAAACGCCAGGCAAAGGCCACAACATCTCCGGCGACCGCATCCGCGCGTTTATTGAACGCATCGAAAGGCTCGAGTCCTCCAAAAAATCCCTATCTGAAGACATCAAGGACGTTTACGGCGAAGCCAAAGCGGTCGGATTTTCACCAAAAATAATCCGCAAAATTATTGCCATGCGCAAAACCAACCTCGAAAAACGCCGCGAAGAACAAGAATTGCTCGAACTCTATGACACAGCGGCACAATTAAACCTCTTTTCGTGACGACAATGAACCACTTCAACCCAAAACAGCCCGCAGCGCGTAACAGACACATCATCGCCAGTGATGCCGATGTAACAGATGCACTGTTGCAACGTGCCTATGAACAGGCCGCTGAATTGGCGGTGATGGATGCAAAATATGCGCCGATTTTTGAACGACTGGAAATAGAAATGGCCAAGGGCAGGGACAAACAAAACATCATGATACGCGCACGCCGCGCACTTAATACCGGCGCATTCATCGAAAATAACCACGCTTAAAATCATAAAGGGTAAAAAATGAATAACGATATTTACGTCATCAAAAATGAATATTCTTTGCGCGATCTGCCCGTCTGGCTGGCGCAACGTACCTATAACACCATCCGCCACGGCTTGCGCGATAAAAAAGGCACCGCTTTGATCGGCCTGTCGGAAACAAATGGCGCAACCTTCGAAAAACAGGGCTTGCTCTGCATCTACGATCGCAGCTTGACCGACCGCGTGCTGCAAATTTGTCAGGCCATTTCACAATGGGATGTAACAATAATCGACGTGACATCGGGCGAACCCAATCTGCGCGACAAATTTATTGATCTTGTGGCCGATAATCAGCAACTGATGCCCGAAGACGCCGCCATATCGGTAACCTGCGCCCAAATCGGCGTCAGTCTGGCCGATGGTTACGCTCTGTTGAACGGCGATGCAGAAGCGCAAATGACCGTGGCGAACGATATCTGCACCATCGAAGAAAAACGCCGCGCCATGGGTTATCCGCGCCTTCCATCCGATACCAAAAAACAACACTGACAAGGGGTTGAAAATGAAACTGACAAAAGAAATCCGCGAACGAATTGTGGGCATGGCAACGGGCGAATATTTCACGCCAAAGAAAAAAGCGATCGACGCACAGGAACACGACCTCGGCATGGAACTTTATCATCATGTTTTTAATGCCGATGAACTGGCCAAGGTCAGCGCCCTTCCCAGATTTTGGTTGCGCCATGATGGATGCCTGCGTTTTAACTGTGGCGGTTATGATATACGCTTTACAGTCAAGACGGCGGTGCCTGTTCCGTATTCAACACACTGCGCCAGCCTTGGTTCTGTGACAGGCGCTTTATCTGACAAGGCGCAAGCCTTCGCTCAAAGCAAACAAGATTTGGGCCGCGACTACGACCGCGCCAAGATCGCGCTGATGAAAATGCTGGAATCTGTCAGCACCGTCAAAAGATTAAAACAGATCTGGCCGGAAGGCGAAAAATTCTACGCCCAATACCTTGACACCCCGGAACGCCCCGGCGTCCCCGCTATTCAGGTCACGGAAATAAATAAAATGCTAGGTCTTGGTGCGGCGGCATGACCAAGCTTGAACGCTCGATCATGATCCTGCGCCGCGCGCATCACGAAAGCAAAGACCCTGCACACCCACTCTGGGCGCACATTCTTGCCGTGATATCTGCGGCGGAAAAACACGTTCAAGATGAACAAGAACGCGCACGGATCATGGCAGAGCACGAAAAGCTGATCTGGCGAAATCCATTTGGAGCGCCATAATGACCTCAAAAAAAAGACGCGATGCATGATCTACGGCTCGGTTTGTTCAGGTATAGAAGCTGCGACCGTCGCCTGGCATCCGCTGGGCTGGCAACCGTCATTCTTTTCCGAGATAGACAAATTTCCCCGCACCTTACTGACACACCATTATCCAGCCGTGCCTTTGCATGGCGACTTCACGACAATTGAGGAAAAAAACTATGACCCAATTGATCTTCTCGTTGGCGGAACCCCCTGCCAGTCCTTCAGCATCGCAGGACTTCGCAAAGGCCTTGCTGACGATCGCGGAAACCTCTCCCTTGAATTTATTCGCCTTGCTCAAAGACTGCGGCCGCGGTGGATACTTTGGGAAAATGTCCCCGGAGTCCTGTCAATTGACGGCGGACGGGCGTTTGGCTCCTTCCTCGGCGGGCTGGGCGAATGCGGGTATGGGTTCGCCTACCGCGTTCTGGACGCTCAATATTTCGGAGTGCCACAAAGACGCCGGCGTGTGTTCGTTGTCGGATATTTTGGAGACTGGAGACCTCCCGCAGCGGTACTTTTTGAGCGCGAAAGCCTGCAAGGGGATATTACGCCGCGCCGAGAAACGCGGGAAGAACCTGCCGGAACCCTTGGCGCACGCACTTGTCGCAGCATCGGGGCGCAAGACGCAACCTGCGGACACTTAATTCCAAGCACTGGATTTACATCACACTGTCTTAATGCCGGCGGCATGGGTCGACAGGACTACGAAACAGAAACCCTTATCACGCATATCGATGGAGGCGAAACCGCTAGAACACTGGCAGCAAGATATGGCGGCAGAATAACGGACACCCAAGGTCCGAACGTTATTGCTTATGGCCTTAGCGGAAACACCATAGGTCGTCTACCCGAAAATGGCGGGAATGGCACAGGTTACAGCGCAGAAACGGCGCCAACACTCACAAGGAGGGATTTGCACGGTGTGAGCCATGGCATGACAGTAAGACGCCTAACTCCACGCGAATGCGAACGTCTGCAGGGCTTTCCTGATGACTATACTCTAATTCCCTTAAACAACAGGGGGGGGGTACGCCGCAGACGGCTCGCGATACAAGGCTCTAGGCAACAGCATGGCTGTTCCCGTCATGCGCTGGATCGCAGAACGCATCAACATGGTCAATAAATTGTTGGAGAAAAAATGACCCCATCACAGCTTGAAAAGATCAGACACGCTTTAGCTTTCTATGCAGCCTACGATGAAATAAATCATCCGTATTTAATCGGCTATGGCATCACGTCGTCTATGTTTGACCAAGACAAAGGCGAGCGTGCCATCGCAGCTTTGCGCCTTATCGACCATATTGCCGACACCGGCAAAATGGTTCAAGACAGCGACATGATCACGGTAAAAAATAAAAAATTTAAAGATGCGCAGCACGCCCTCGAGTTTTTAGAAACCACCACGTTTTTTGCAGCAAGTCACATAAGACCAATTTTAATCATCATCTTAAAAGAACTATTGAAGATAAAGGACAAAACATGACAACAGAAACATCTGAATATTATTTGATATCACATGGCCTTTATTTCAGACCTAAAGCCCGTGGCTACACTGGTATTCGTGACGAAGCTGGTCTTTTTTCTAAGTCATATGCAGAAAACTACGCTAGGCACGGAGATCCGGTGATGGTGCACAAAGACGATCAGAAGATGGCACCTGAATTTATGCCATCGGCATATAACGATCTTGTTATTAACCACCTTAAATCGCAGAGAGATCAGGCCGTGGCCAAACTTGCAGCAGCTGAAAAGATGATAACGGCTTTTATGCGACATGACCACAAGAACGATAATGATGGTACCGCATATCCATTCTGGGCCATCGTAAGCAATGGCGGCATTGGGAATATTTGTTGGCATTCAGGGCCTTGGTTTAATAGGCAAGACGCGGAACAACATCTAAAAAATAAAACGCATAGATACCCAAAAAAAGCATACGTTTATTGTTTTTCAGGCCACATGTCGCACCACTACACCGAGCTATATGATGCAGCAAATAAAGCCCTCGCCGAATACAGCAAGTGGAAGGGGGAGTGATGGTTTGCGTAGTTTTATCAGACAAAAAAGGCGTTTCTAAAAGCGTTACCGATAAAGACATACTTTTCTTACTGAAAATGGTGAATGAATTTTATAAGCGAGATGCATATGAGGTTGAAGAATTCCAAGATGAAATTAAATCCAGCTTTTTCAAGCGCCGATCTTTTCAAAAAAGTTATCGTGTTTATTGGGACTGCAACGGATACGAGTGGCAGGTCATGATTTCTGCGGGAAAAACACAAGGTGAAGTTTCTGCTTATTTATGTGGCTTGCTTAACGGATTGGAGGAAAGAAAAAATGACCCCCGAAGAACAGCGCAAGGCGGCTTTGGATGAATTCAAATTGCTTTATAAGCACGGAGAAAAATTCAGTGCTGAAATAATGGTTAAATGTTTTATTTGGTGCGAAAAATACCAAAATGATATCGAAGCCGCCCTTTCCGCGCCAGAGGTGCAGCAGTGGCAAGACATTGAAACTGCACCTATGGACAACGTGGATGGAAATGACCATGTGCTTTTATCAGACGGGGTAAACGTCACCATGGGGTATTTTGTCAACCACGGCCCCCACGTCGAAGGCGAATTATACGGCCCAGAGGATAACTATTGGGCGGCATCGCTTGATGGTAATGATTACGGCCTTGGAATAAGCATGACACCGACTCATTGGATGCCCGTACCGCCGCCGTCTCTTATTTTTGATAAGGTCAAGGAATGAAATCACAAATGCCCCCAAAAGCCGCCGGACGTTCTGATATTTTTCAGACCAAAGATGCCGATCTGGCCGTGTCGTGCATCGCGCCGTACATACCAAAAGACTGGACTATTTGGGAATGCGCGGCTGGACAAGGGCGTCTTGTTTCAGAATTTCAGCGCAGAGGATTCAGCGTAACGGCATCTGACATAGATACCGGATTTGATTTTCTGGATGCACTAAACACCCCGCCAAAATGCCACATGCTTTGCACGAATCCACCTTACAGGGTCAAAGATGCATGGTTAAAACGCTGCTATCAGATCGGAAAGCCTTTTGCATTGCTCATGCCAATCACTGCGCTTGGAGAGCAAGAACGCGTGCGTATGTATCGCGAAAACGGCATTCAGCTTGTTATGCCGCCGAGACGGATAGAATTTATTACACCCAACGGCACCGAGGGTGGCGGCTGGTTTTATTCAGCATGGTTTTGCCATGGCCTTGACCTTCCATCCCAGATCAGTTTTGCTGAGGTATCATGAAAATAGAATCCCTACCCCCGAGAATCCCCGCATCCACCGTTTGCAAGCTGGCTGGCTACAGCAAGACGACGCTGCGCTCGCGCATTAGACAGGGCAGAATGGCGCAGCCCATCGATCGCGCCAGAGAGCAAATTTTCATTACGTCGGACGTCTTGCGCCACCTTGGCCTATCGGATCAGGTCGACCAAAGTACCATGAACCCTTTTGAAAAAGCTCTCGATGCCATTGGACCTGCCTAAATACGTCGTCCCAAGAAAGAATAAGGACGGGACACAGCGGTTTTATTTCCAGCTACCGCCGCACATGAAGCCGAAAGGCTGGCCGACCTATGCACGTCTGAGCGACGACGTAGGGGAAATGTTCCGGCAGGCTGAAGGCCTGCTTAACCGTCTGCAAGCCGAGCGCGGCACCGGGCTGCCGGCCGTGGTGCACGCGAAAGGGTCGATTCCCTCCGTACTTTCCGGGTATCACCAATCCGATAGATACAAGGCCTTGGCGTCGTCGACAAAGGGCCTTTACGATTACTGCGCGAATTTCCTTCTCGAATGGTCAAAGGCGGCCGGGCATCCGCATATGCGCTATATCACGCGCCCAATAGCCTTCAAGTTCCTGGACCGCTTCAGCAGCCAGCCCACGAAGCGGAAAAAAATATACGTTTTTATGCGTGTTCTTTTTGGGTACGCGTGCGACGTGGGGGAGATAGAAAATAATCCCGTTCTGGCCATGCGCATGAAAGAGCCTGAAGCGCAGGTCCATATCTGGACTGACCATGAAATCGACACGATCGTCGCCAAGGCCGATTCCCTGGACATGTCGTTTGTTGGCACAGCTGTTCTGCTGGCGGCTGAAACAGGACAGCGCCAGGGCGATGTATTGAGGATGAAATACGGCAACGATTACAAAGACGGTATGTTTTATTTCAAACAGAACAAGACCAGGGAAACCGTTTCATTCCCTGCGACAAAGAAGCTTCGGGAGAGAATCGACGCCGCGGCGGTCCCTGGCCAGTCGATTGTGAAGGCCAAAAAAGGCGGGCGCCATGAGCGCCAGAAATTCAATCAGGATTTTGTACGCGTGCGGAAAGAAGCCGGTCTTGACCATTGCATTTTCATGCAGCTGCGTCACACAGCGATCACGCACCTGGCCCGGGCTGGATGTTCCCACGTTGAAATTGCGGCCATCAGCGGCCACACGGATAGGTCAGTGGCGGCGATGATGAGAAAGTACCTTCCGCGTGATTCTGAGGTTGCCAGGAACGCGGTTCAGAAACGAGAAAACGCGCGTAAGACTGACGTCTTAAGCCGTTGATTCATATAGGGCCGATTTTTTTGAAATGTTTTATGTGGTTTAAATAGATCAACGACTTACTACATATTGGAAGGCTGGAGCACAACCACTATGCCACACCCGCTTTTTCAAACAAAACCAGAAGCTTAAATTAAAAACCCTTTAAAACGTAAGACTCTTAAAAGGCTATGACGTAAGACTCTATTTTGAATGTATGGCCTTTATAGGATAGTTTTAAAGCACATGCAAGTTATGCCTAAACAGTACCCTGGAGCACATAAATGGATGATTTTTTGTCACAAAATAACCTCAATGAAATCAACATAGGAATAATTTCTGGCGTATTCTCTGCGCTTGTATTGATGCTTTTTGGATGCATTAAGAAACGGATAGATTTCTATTTTGATGAAAAAAAGATGGTTGCCTTCCTAAAGAAAGAAGAGGAAGAAACGCGCCTGCGTTCAACGGCCAGTTATCCAGTAAGAATTGACCGTGCGATAACAGAGCTAAAAATGTCAGAAGAACGTGTACAAGAAGTTGCTGTCAAAAGCAGAAAAATTAAGCTCCGTTATTATGATGACTATAAATTAGAGCTTGCTAAAAAATAACAAAACCCATCTGCCAGCAGCCCGCACATTCAACCCTGTGCGCCGGATAGGTCTGCGGTAAAGCAACGCGCGTTTTGAAGCCGCAGTCGCGGCAATAAAGATCACGCTCGATTGTGTCCTGCCACCAAGACAACGGGATGATGTTGTGTTCATTCTGGCATCCGTCATTGACGGCAACAAAAGGCACCATGATCACACCTTCTAAAAAAGAAAGAACCCCCGGTCCGAAAGGGCCGGGGGAAACTTCGCTTCATTTTTTGCAGAGCGCATTCCAAGCGGCATTATACTGCCTGATCTGGATCACCGTTTCCGGCGTATCCTTGGCCGCGCTATAGGTTATCGGCTCGAATCCATCACAGACCGTTGTCGCGGTTGTACGGGTCCCTGCGCATGCTGTCAGCATCATCAGGCTTAACAGCGCGGCGTGCAGCATTGGCGTCATGAATTTCATCCAGAACCCTTTCAGCTTGCGATAGTTTTTCTTTTTCGCCGCCGGCCGCCATGAGCCTGCGCACGATGAACGCGCACAAGCCCAAGGCAACAACGGCAAGGATCGCGTAAATCATTTCACGATCTTCTTATGAACGGCGGCCGCGATCGCATCGATCACGTCATCATCCAGCTTTGTGTCTGTCTTCTTTGCCAGCTTTTTCAGCAAGGCGAGCAAAAGATCAACGCCTTTGAACAAGGCACCAGCGGCAAGACCGGCAATAATGGCATTCGCCTGATCGGGCGTCAGTCCAAGCATCGCGATAATCGCATCCATGTTTTTATCTCCTTTTAACGGTTGAACTTGTATTCTTCTTTGCGGATCGCGCAGGCGCCGGGCTTCAATGCCGCAAGCGCGCTGGCCGGATCTGCGGGGTTTGTCGCGCAGACCTGGATGTTAAAAATCACGGAAAAAATCGGGAAGAAAATCATTTCAAGTCCCATGGGGATATCCTTTCTTTGGGGTTAAAAATCCATGGCCTGAAACGCAACGGAAAATAGCCGCCGCGACCAGCCAAGGCCGTAGAGTTCAATGGCATCTGTACTTCTGTTATGCTCCGCTCTGCGCGCCAGCATCTCGACAATCACCGGACGAATGTCTTTGACTGCCGCGGCCGCGCGGATTGTTTGCGGCCCCATACGGCCATCTGCAGGCACGTCAAGGCCCTGCTGCAGCCATCTGATGGCGCGCGATACGCCAGCATTCACGGCAGCATCAAAGGAAACGAAGGCAATGCCGGGCGGCAGCTTGTCACCCGCAACCCGGTCCCAATAATCTTTTTTATAAATTTCTTTTGCCTGCCACAGGCTTAAATTCTTGATGTCGCTGTCAGGGTATGCCGCAGCCGAAATGCCGTATTTTGTACCCTTTAAGATACCTTGACCAACTGCACCGCCTGTCCAATTGCCACGATCTTTTGGGTCAATGCTATATCCACCTTCGTGACCGATGACGATGTTAAAAGCCTGATCGAATGCCGACATCAGTGAACCGTGTCCTTGATTTCGAGCGGCCCTTCCGCCGTCATCAACGTCTTGCTATCCTTGGTCACGAACAATTGTCCAATAAAGTCACCGAGCGCCGGAACCGCATCGATCAGCACGGCATCGGTATAAAATTCAACAGTTGCCACGTTGCCAGAAACGCTGATACCGTCGCCAAGTTCCAGTTCCAGCAGAGCTTCGTCGCCCAGCCGCCGCCCGATCTTATAGGTCAACGCTGCCCCCGCCAAAGATACCGGCGTGCCGGCATTGTCGGTGATGGTAAAAGCGATTTTAATATATTCGCCGCGGCGGGCTTCGATCGCGTCATGCTTTGTTGCGTACACCGTCAGATGCTCCGTTTTAAAATGATGTTGAAAGCTGCAGAAAAATCATAAACCGCCGACAGGCTGTAAAACCTGACCTTCGGTGACATCTGGACATTGCCGATGGCTGCAAGATTTTGGCTTTGTTGTCCGGAACCTTGCCCTTGCAAAGCAACACTGCCCGCTGCATTAAGTGTCTGCGCGCCTTGCGTGATACTCGCCACGCCCGTTCTTGTCTCTGGCGCCGTAAAGTCGATCTCCATACGGACATTTGTGACGGTCATATAGTCTGGCTCAACTACGCCACTTGAGGGGCCAAAGCTAAACAATGCACACCCAAAGCCATAGCTATTTAATGCTGCTACACCGCCATTCGTATTCAAAAATAGCTGCATAAGCCCATCTTGCGCAAAATCAAAAATATAATGAGCGCCTAAATTATCGACACCCTGAACAAGAGCATAAGCAAAATCCCATTTTTTATTCATGCTTAAAGCGCAGCGCAATAAAGCATTCGTAAATCCCGTCTGTGAATAAGCAATAACACGTATTGATGTTATTGTTGCATTGGCAGGAATAATTTGCGGATAGTTTAAATGATAACCTTCATAAACCTGAACATCTGAAAAACGTGATCCTTGAGAAGGGCTTAAAATAAGTGTTTCGTTATCATCCCAATCACCAAATGTACCCAAAACAGTCGTGCTGTCGTGATAAAGATCGGTAAAATTATATGAGGGCATCGCGGCATGCCATCAAACTTGGATACAAAACATTTGTCTCGAGATCATATCCAAAAATTTCATCTTGGGAATCTATGCGGTTATAAAACATGCCAAAATGACCGCAGAGAAGATTAACCCGACGCGATAAGCTATAATTTCTTTGACGATAATGCACGAGGTGGGCAATCGCATTCTGCACAATACGCGGATCATTCGCTGAGAAAAGAGGCGTTGTATTTTGCCGAAACAAGAACACATCATAGTCGCTAAAGACTGTCGCAGTTCCGCGTGCCAAAGATCCACCAATCACCGCCCCTAAAAATGCCCCTGGATCAACGCCGCCAAGAGAAGACATAGCTAGCGGTAATTCCGTGCGCACATCTTGAATAAACCGCTTTAATTCAACACGTTCTGCCGCCGGCAGATCATTCCAGTGATACCGCGACGTTATTTGTGTAGGTGTCAGGGCGTACCATGTCATGGGGCTTGATCCTGCAAAGTAATCAATATCTGTTTTTGAAAGTCATAGACCGCAGAAAACTCATAGACGCGCTGCCATTCAAAGACACTATCGTCGGCCGTCGCGACCAGCGTCTGCGCCCCTTGCGTCAATGACAGTGTGCCGGTGATAGCAGACAAAACTTGGCCGGCGGCACTTAACGTCTGTGCAGCTTGCGTTATGCTGGCAGCGCCGTTGATCGCCGTGCTCTGCCCGCCCGTGGCGGCCAGCGTCTGTGTGCCTTGGGTAACAGACACGCCACCAACGATCTTGACCGTTCCAACGCCTGATAATACTTGGCTGCCTTGAGTGACAGAAGTTCCGCCAGAAATCTTGACACTACCGATCGAAGCCGTGCTCTGACCCGCCTGCGTCTGGTTGAACGCCGCCGAAAGGACGACCATTCCGGTGGCCGCAACAAATTGGTTACCTTGGCTGACTGCCAAAGCGCCTTTGACAATAGCCGCTGCCGCCGCACTTGAAGTTTGCGCAGCTTGCGTGATTGAGACCGCGCCACTGATCGTGGTAATAACAGCTTCAAGCGGTATAAACCCTAATTCGCTTGCAGCCCCGTCGAAGGGTATTTTAAATAGCGTTGTCGCCATGCATCACCCCTCAATAAAAGAAATATCACCCGTGATAAAATTAGCCGCATTTGATGGCAGACGCCCCATAAAATTCAAGCAACATCCGTCTTGAATTTCATTCAAAATGGATGCACCACCTAGGAAAGCATCATAAACCGTTTGTTTTTCCGCGAATGGCATGATCGGTAGAATTAAAAGCGGCTTAAAAAGAGTTACCCCAAAAGCCCCAATCGTCCCTGTCGTTGCTGCAAGCGTGACACTCTCAACCGATCGCACGCCCGTATCACCATCTTGTAATGGAACAATCAACGTCGTTCGCGGCTGGTTATTTCCTGAACCGCCGAAAACAAAAGATTTACTCGTCCTGCCCGGTGTTCCCGCCTGATTGGTATAACTAAGCGTGGCAGTCGTGGCCGTACCTCCGACCGCCGTATAAATTTCCAGCGCAGCAAAAACACCGACACCGGACGTATAGCGCGTCAATGCCGTAGTCGGTAAATTGGTTGTCTGGGCTGCTGTTAGAGTACCATCAAGTCCGCCCTGATGTGACAAACGATCAACCAGCATGACAAAGGAGTTCGTAGCAGGGGCAGAACTAAATTCAATTTTAGAAAGCCACCGCGCCGCCGTGTAGCTATTTAAAAGCGTATCGCGCAGCATTGCCCCTGTCGTCGTATTATTCAGAGCGGCGGCTGTTGTTGGCACAGCCCCCGATAAAGGTGCAAGCGTCCACGCCGATGCAAACGACGCCGTGCCTGCGCCGGGATTGCCGCTTAGAAACGGCGCAGGTTGGGCGCGTTCTTGTTTTGACTTATAATCTGCATAATCGGTTAAGGCCATTCTATGCCTCTATCATCGAAAGCTGTAAATTTATTTGCGGGGCGGTCGTGGCGTTTGGCATCCAATACGCCGACAAACATGCGTCTGTCAAAACCTGCATAACACTTGGCAAGCCAGTAATAAGGTCACGCACCGTCGCAATGCCAGCGGTTGGCATGGGGATAGAAATAATGGGATGTCCGATGAATACGCCAAAGTTTCCAGCCGTTCCTGTAGTGCCTGAAAGAGTGACACCTCCTATTGACCTGACCCCTGTATCACCATCTTGCAAAGGACAAATGAAAATACGCTGCGCTTCGCGGAGTCCGGTTGCGCCGATATCAATCGCTTTAGTTGTGCGCGTTGGCGTTCCCGCTTGGTTTGTGTAGTTGACAGTTATGGTGCGGGCTGTCGTGCCGATTTGACCGTAAATTTCAATGCCGATAAAGTTCCCGACCGAAGCCGTGCCGCTGTAGCGCGTCAATGCTGTAGTCGGTAAATTGGTCGTTTGTTCGCCTGTCGCAGTACCGGACAAGCCGCCTTGATGCACAAGACGATCATAAATAGTTAAAGTACCGCCCTGCGACGAATGACCGACCACGCCCAGCAACCATTTATCACGCCCGCCGCCCGGATCAGTTTGAAAAAATGCGCCCGGCGTATCGTTAACAGGAATTGCCGAAGTTGTCGGAGCCGCACCTTCGCCACCTGGCATTTTATGATACTGCCACAGGGATGTAATACGGCCGGCAACAGTTGCGGTCGCTGCGGCACCTGCTGCTCTGTTATCAATAAACACATTCAAAATATCCGGTGTGCCACTATTACCGCCCGTCAAACGGTTGATAATATCAGAAAGATCAGTGAGCGCCGCCATTGATGACCTCGCAATGTTGTTTGTAGGCTAATAAATCAGCAATATTGTCTTGGCTTAAAGAAAGCGCCGTTGACATGTCTTCAAGCGTATCAAATGTCATATCCATACCTTGCACACGCGCAAACCATTTGCTGATCTGCCAATCCCATGTGGCGTGACCGCTATTGATCGCAATCGTCATGCGTTGCCAGCCGTAATCGTAAATGATGTGATGTTAATCTGTTGACCTGCGGCAATGCTCGTATTATCCAACGTCATATCACCACCGCCACCTGTTGCTGTCACCGTTCCTTGCATATGGCATGTCGTGCCGGAGCTATCCATCACTTCAAAATGACCTGCAGTGCCAGCAGCATCGGCGGATGTGTCTTGCCATGTACCGGATAAGGCTTTTGATCCACCGCTGG
>Ga0315902_10002072_pt1 | contig 31802 bp, 26 predicted proteins | sample LakEriMetagenome_9_FD_203523 | JGI IMG/M metagenome (GOLD analysis project Ga0315902, IMG submission 203523) | Freshwater fungal communities from buoy surface, Lake Erie, Ohio, United States - Buoy 12 MA117 | ecosystem: Environmental > Aquatic > Freshwater > Lake > Lake biofilm | place: USA... | reverse complement strand
GAGGATCACGCCGGCGGCGCGGGCCATGGCGGGCAGGTGGAGAACGAGGTTGGTCGAACCGCCGGTGGCCATCAGCCCGACGAGGCCATTGACGAAGGCGCGTTCGTCCAGCACCTCGGCCACGGGGCAGTAGTCGGGGCCAAGCGCGGTGATGGCGAGCGCGCGGGTGGTCGCGGCGGCGGTGAGCGCGTCGCGCAGGGGCATGCCGGGGTTGACGAAGCTCGCGCCGGGCAGGTGCAGGCCCATGAATTCCATCAGCATCTGGTTGGTATTGGCGGTGCCGTAGAAGGTGCAGGTGCCCGGGCCGTGGTAGCTTGCCATCTCGGCGGCCATGAGCGCGTCGCGGCCGACCTCGCCTGCGGCGAATTGCTGGCGAACCTTGCTTTTCTCGTCGTTCGGAAGGCCAGAGGTCATCGGGCCCGCCGGGATGAAGAGTGCGGGCAGATGTCCGAAGGTCGCGGCGGCGATGACGAGGCCGGGGACGATCTTGTCGCAGACGCCGAGAAAGAGGGCGGCGTCGAATGTGTCGTGCGAGAGGGCGACGGCGGCGGCCAGCGCGATGACATCGCGCGAGAAGAGCGAAAGCTCCATCCCCGGCCGTCCCTGGGTGACGCCGTCGCACATGGCGGGCACGCCGCCGGCGACCTGGGCTGTGCCGCCGGCGGCGCGGGCGGCGGCGCGGATCAGGTCGGGGTAACGCTCGAACGGCTGGTGGGCCGAGAGCATGTCGTTGTAGGCCGTCACGATCCCGAGATTGGGGACGCGTCCGGCGGCGAGCATGGCCTTGTCGGGGCCCGTCGCGGCATAGGCATGGGCCTGGTTGCCGCAGGAAAGATGCGCGCGCGCCGGCCCCTGTGCGGCGGCGCCGGCCATCCGGTCGAGATAGTCGCGCCGCGTGGTGGCGCTGCGGGCGCGGATACGGTCTGTCACGCGGGCGATGGCGGGGTGGAGGGGCAAGGCGGTCTCCTCTCGGCAGGCGAATCGGCGGGAGCGGCGGGAATTGCAGCTTTGCGCCTAGCATGGCGTGTTAGCGCTAACAACAGGGTGGGATGCGGGTGAGACGGCTTTCGGCTGCCGCGGGGGCGGATTATGGGGGAGAGCATGGAGATGCCGTTTCACCTTGAGCCGCCCTATCCGGTCGTCCGGCTGAGCCCGAAGGCCGAGGCGCGGGCGATCCGGCACGGCTTTCCCTGGGTCTATGCCGGGGAGCTGGTGCTGGACCGCAGGACCAAGGGTCTGCCGCCGGGCAGCCTTGCGCGGCTGGAGGATGTGGAAGGCCGGCCGATGGGCGTGGTGACGGTCAATCCAGGCTCCAGGATCGCGGCGCGGATGATGGATGCGGACCCTGCTGCGGTGATCGGGCCGGACTGGATCGCGGCAAGGCTCGGGCGGGCGCTGGTGCATCGGGCGCGGCTTTATCCCGAGCCCTTCTACCGGCTGGTCCATGCCGAGGCGGACGGGTTGCCGGGCGTGGTGATCGACCGGTTCGGCGATGTGGCGGTGCTGCAGCCGAATGCCGCCTGGGCTGAGGCGATGGCGGGCGTCATCGCTGCAGCGCTGGTGGCGGTCACGGGCGTCGTGACGGTGGTGAAGAACGGCACTGGCCGGACGCGGGCGCTGGAAGGTCTGGCCGAGGAGACGGCGGTCCTGACCGGGCCGCCGCCCGGAGGGCCGGTTGCGGTGCCGATGAACGGGGCGGTCTATATGGCCGATGTGACGGGCGGGCAGAAGACCGGCCTGTTCCTGGACCAGCGCGAAAATCATGCCTTTGCCGCGGCTCTGGCGCGGGGCGGGCGGGTGCTGGACGTCTTTTCGCATGTCGGGGGCTTCGGGCTGGCCTGTCTGGCCGGAGGCGCGGCATCGGCGCTGGCGGTCGACGGTTCGGCCCGGGCGCTGGCGCTGGCGGCCGAGGGGGCGGCGGTTTCGGGCGTGGGGGCGCGGTTTGCGACGCGGCACGGGGATGCTTTCGACGTTCTGGCTGCGCTGGCCGTGGAAGGAGCGCGGTTCGAGGTGGTGATCTGCGATCCGCCGGCCTTTGCGCCGTCGCGCGCCGCGCTTGATGCCGGGCTCAGGGCCTATGAGCGGGTGGCGCGGCTTGCGGCGCCGCTGGTGGCGGAGGGGGGGTATCTGGTGTTGTGTTCCTGTTCGCATGCGGCCGATCTGGCCGCGTTCCGCGCCGCTTCGGCCCGCGGGATCGGGCGGGCGGGGCGGGCGGGGCAGATCGTCCGGACGGGGTTTGCCGGGCCTGATCATCCGGTCCTGCCGCAACTGGCCGAGAGCGGCTATCTCAAGGCGCTGTTCTTCCGGCTGTGAGGGGCGGGCGTGGAACGTGAGGGGGCACGCGTGGGTTTCACCCATCCTACGGGAAAGAAAGTGGTGCTCGATGCCTGTGTGCTTTATCCCACGGTGCTGCGCGAGATGCTGCTGGGCTGCGCGGCAGAGGGGCTTTATCGCCCGATCTGGTCGGAGCGGATCCTCGAGGAATGGGCACGGGCAGCGGCGCGGCTGAACCCGGCGCAGGAGGCGATCGCGCGGGGTGAAGTCGCGGCGGCACGGGCGCGGTTTCCGGACGCCGCGGTCGCGCCGGTGCCGGGGGTGGAGCGGCGGCTCTGGCTGCCCGATCCGGACGATGTGCATGTGCTGGCCACGGCCGTGGCGGGGTCGGCAGAGGCGATCGTGACGATGAATGCGGCGGATTTCCCGCGCGGGCTTCTGGCCGAAGAGGGGATCGTGCGGGTCGATCCGGACCATTTCCTGCTGGGACTGTGGGAACGGGAGCGGGAGGCTGTCGGGCGTGTCGCGGATGGGGTGGCGGCGGAGGCGACGCGGCTGGCCGGTGAGGTGTGGAGCCCGCGGCGGCTGATGAAGCGGGCACGTCTGTGGCGGCTGGCGAAGGTGCTGCCCGGCTGAGCGGGGGTTGCCGGCCTGCGCCGTCAGGCCTGCCCGCTGCCGTGGCGGGTGAGGCGGGCGGCGCGGCCGCCGCGGCGGCGCTGGAGCAGGTCTTCCCGGGATGGCAGGGTGGCGATGATCGCCCGCCGTTCGGCCGGGGTGAGGCGCGACCAGGCGGCGATTTCGTCGATGCTGCGCCGGCAGCCGATGCAGAGCCGCGTTTCGGGCTGGATCACGCAGACCTTGACACAGGGGCTTTCGATTTCGGCCCGGCGCCAGATGCCGTCACTTGGGTCGGGTGTGGTCACTGTTGCGTCCTCAGATAAGCCAGGCGGTCGAGCAGTCCCTGGAGGATATAGGCGGCGGCAACGGCGTCGATCACCCCTGCGCGGCGTTTGCGGGACATATCCGCCGCGATCAGTGCCCTTTCTGCCGCGACGGTGGACAGCCGTTCGTCCCAGAAGGTCAGGGGCAGGTCGGTCAGGGCCGCAAGATTGCGGGCGAAGGCGCGCGCGGACTGGGCGCGCGGGCCTTCGCTGCCGTCCATGTTGCGCGGCAGGCCGATGACGAAGCCACCTGCCTCGCGCTGGGCGGCCAGTGCGAGAAGCTGCGTGGAATCGGCGGTGAAGGTGGTGCGCCGGAGCGTTTCGACGGGCGTCGCGGCGGTGAGCAAGCGGTCCGAGAGGGCAAGGCCGATCGTCTTTGTGCCGAGGTCGATGCCGATCAGACCGCGCCGGGGTGGCAGGGCCGCGGCGAAGGTGGCCGGGTCGGGCAGGATCATTCCGCAAGCCCCGCCCCGGCAGCAGCGGCACCGATCACGGCCAGATCGGCGAGGCTTCCGGCGAAGGCGGCTTCGGCCTTGGCCCGCGCAGCCTCGGCCCGCGCGGATTCGCCGAGAACACCGAGCGAGGTGATCAGGCGTGCCCATTCCTCGGCTGTGCCGCCCTCTTCATCGAGCCTCTCGGAGAGGCCCGCGACCATGCCGCGGATCATATCGGTACGCTCTTCGGGGGACATGTCGGCGGCGGCGGCGACATCGCCGGGCCCGGGGCCGGCGGGCGTGGCAGAGGGGAGGGGCGGCAGCGTGTAAGCGCGCCCGGCCAGCCATGCGATGTCACCGATTCCGTCGCGCGCCAGGCGGGCATGCAGGCTGTCGCCGCCATCCTCGATCACGCGCCGCCAGAGCGGGAAGGCCAGGTCGGCGCGGTCGGTCTGGGAATAGAGAAGCCCGGTGTAATAGAGCAGGGCCGGATGTTCGGGAGACGTGGAGGCCAGACGGTCGAGCACCGCTTCGGCTTCGGGCGAGACATAGTTGAGCGTGGCAAAGACCATCAGGTCGACAAGGCGGACGAGGTCGTCGGCGGTTGCATCATTGCCCTTGATGCGCACCACCTCGGCCATTCCGGCTGCGGCGGTGGGATAGTGGCCGGTGCGCAGGTAAAAATCGGTCAGGACCTGCCAGCCAGCGAGATCATCGGGATTGCGGGTGAGATCGGCGCGCAGGTTGGCTACCTTTTCGGCGATGTCGGGCGGGGGGGTGATCCGGGCGAGCGCCCGGAAGCCGGGGGAGGCCCTTTCTTCGGCCGCGGCCTGGGACAGGCGCGAGCCGCGCAGCAGGTCGCCGGCGGCCAGACGCGCGGCGCGGGGCTGGTCGGATTGCCCGGGGCTGCCCAGGACGAGGTAGAGTGCGATGCTGCCCGCCGTCAGCGCGAGGCCGGCCATGAGCGCGGTCAGGCGCGACACGCGGGCGGGGGCAGTGCCTGCGGATGGCGGGCGGGTCCGGTCGGAATCGAGGATGCGGCGCGCGACCTCGGTGCGGGCCCGGTCGGCTTCGGCGTCGTCGATCAGGCCGCGGGCGAGGTCGCGGTCCACCTCGGCCAGTTGCGCGCGGTGGATTGCGCGGGCGGGGTCCGTGCCGGTCCGGACAGCACGTCCGGGCAGCAGCGTCATGACGAGGCTGGCCGCCACACCGGCAGCGAGAAGAGAGGCCGTGATCCAGAAGAGCATGCGCAAGACCGCCGTGCGAGACGGTGCATCCTAATGCGGGCCGGGCCGGTCATAAAGGGCAACCGGGCAGGAGACTTGGGTCCGGGACGCAAGGTCGCAGGACGGCATGTCCGGCTGCCTTCACATCGGGGAGGGGGCTTCCTATGTCAGACTCTGGGAATCCCGACCAACGGAGGCCAGTTTGGCACAGTCATCGAACCGCACGATCCAGATCATCGTAGCCCTTGCCATCATTGCGGGCCTTGCCTGGTGGCTTTGGCCGCGCGCCGAGGCGCCGGCACCGGCGACCGAACCCGCCGCGGCGACGGAGCCAGCGGCGGCGGAACCTGCTGCCGAGCCGGCAACCGAGGGCACCGAGACCGAGACCGACTGACCGGCGCCTTGGTCCGCCGGGAGAGCGCCGTCCTGGCGGGGCGGGACTCTGGCCCACCGCGCGTCCCGGAGACGGGGTGGCGGGCCCTGGCCGCGGATGGCCCGGACGCGGGCGAGAGAACGAGTGGCGCCTCGGTCCGGCGGGGGGCCTTGGCGTCTGGGCTGCGGCCGCTGCGACAAAGGTTGAAGTCTGGCCGAAGGCGCCGCATCGTGACACCATGACCGGGGATGAGTTCGTCGAACGGTCCGTCGCGCTTCAGGTCGGGGCTTTCCGTGGCCCGCTTGACCATTCGGAGGAGGGACTGCGACGGACGCTTGAACGCTGCAGCGGCAGCGCCGTGGGGTTTCGGCCTGGCGGCGGAGATGCGGTCATCTTTGATGCATCGGTCGGCGTGCTGCGTGCGGCTGATCACCGGAAGGTCATGGCGAATGCCAAGCTGCGGGGTGCTTTCGAGACGATCCGGACATTCCGGCCGGATTTTCCCTTTGTGATCGACATGCAGGACCGGCGCGTCCGGACTATGGCGCCGGAGGGCGGGCCTGTCGTCGCTGTCTTTACCTTCAACCGGATCGTCGGGGACCCGCAGCGGATCCTGTGGCCGCTGTCGGGGTATCACGACCTTGGGGTACAGCAGTTTGCCGATGCGGCGGAGCCCGGCACCGTGCCCTGGCCGGAAAAGCGGGCGCAGATTGTCTGGCGCGGCATCGCCGGCGGGAGGGCCACGGTGACGGAGCCGGGCACCGGAGAGGGGATGCGCGTGAAGACGGCAGTCCGGCGGTACAGGGAGGGCCGGATGAGTGAGGCCGCCCTGCGCGGCATCCTGATGGCCAGTCCGCGTTACCGCATCCTTGATCTGGTGCAGGGTGATCCGCGCTTTGACATGGGCTTTGTAGATGGTGACGGTTATGTCATCGCGCAGACACCGCTGCATGCCCATCTGGGACGTCCCCGCCTGACCCGTCCGCAGATGCAGGAGCGGCAGTTCATTGCGGTGCTGCGCGGGCTTGATGTCGGGTCGAGCTTTTACTGGGTCATGAATTCCGGCAGCACGGGATTCGTGATGGAGACACCGTTCGAGACATTCGGCTCGGGCCATTTCTGCGCGTGGGAGCATTTCGTGCCGTTCCGCGAGGACGGCACCGACCTGCACGCGCGTCTTGACTGGGCCTGCAGCCATCCGGACGAGGCGAGGGGCATGGCGGAGCGTGCGGCGGCAGTGGCGGCCCTGCTGGTCCGGGCCGATCTTCGTGCGCGGGTCCTGCGGGGGGTCATGGACGCGGTCGCGGCAATGCCGCGCGCCTGAGCCCGTCGGCCGAGAGGCGGAGCGGCCCAGGCCCCCCGGCCCCGGGGTTTCAGTCGTCGTCGCCTTCGAGCGCGGCTGCGGGGTCTATTCCGAACTGCCTGCACATCCGCGCGACATAGGAATTGTCGAGCGGCGGGTGGCGGCGCCACCAGGGCCGCGTTCCGTTGGTGTAGAGATGCACGGACAGCGTGGCGTCGGTGAAGTGGCCTTCGACCCGGCCATGGGGGTCGTAGAAGACGTCGTTGAGCTGGAACGGCACGGGGTAGAGCACATCGGGGGTGAGCGCGCGGTCGTAGTCGCCGGTCTGGCGGGCGAACCAGGTGAAGGCCTGCGGTCCGAAGGCCGTCCTTTCGGCATTGTAGATGCGGACGGGTTTGGGCAGGTCGGCAAACTTGCCCAGCCGCCGGCGTTGCCTGTCGTTGAACCACGGCGGCGCGTCGGGAAGGTTGTCGTAATAGTCAAGCAGCAGGGACATGAGTTCGGACGCGGGAGGGATGTAGACCACGCCGCAGTTCAGGGCGCCGCGGAAGCCGTGACCGGCGTAGATATGGTCCAGCCCGTCCGGAAAAGGCCGGTGGCAGAGGGCGTCGCAGTCGATCCAGACCGCGCCCGTGGCGACGATCATCTTGTAGCGGAACACGTTCGACAGGAAGGAGGCGGAGGTCGCCGCGACGATGTCCATGTCGATGTCCATGATCTCGGTCGCCTTGCGGACGGTCACGCCCGCGGGGACGTTGCTGACCTCGTGGGTGCAGAAAAGGATGGTGGGGTGCCCGGCCGCGAGGTGGCTGACGAGGCAGAGCTGGTTGAGGTAATGGAGCCTGGGACCGATCCAGAGCGAGGCGACGGGACGGCGATCGAGATCGGACATGGCGGCATCTGTTCCCTGGGGCTGACACGGATTAGCAGGCGAAGGGTTAAGGTCGTCCATCGCCGTGGGTGGGGCGGGAGGGTGCAGGGCAGGGTTCCGATGCAGCGGCGCAACAGGTCTGCGGCACGCCGGGACAGGTCGGATTGCCACCTGCAGGCGGGATGCGGTGACGCAGGGTCGAGGATGCCTTGCCGGGGGAGGCAACGGAGGGTGCCATGGTCAGGCGGGAGGCGAGCCGGGGGTGTAACGGGTGAGCGGCTTGCCCAGCCGCGTTTCGAGGTCGGCGACGGCGGCCGCGACTTCGTCCGGGGGTGCGGCCTCCCAGCGCGTTCCGGCGGGCAGAAAGCCGGCGGCGGCCAGCGCCGCGCCCACATCGGGCAGATGGAGCAGGGCGTGCACTTCGCGCCTGACGATGCTGCGGCCGGTTTCGAACCACCAGGCGCTGACGGCGTCGACCTGCAACGGGTCGACCGAGGCGAAGGCGCGGAACTGGCGGACGTAGTCGCCGATGTTCTTGGAGGGGCCGCGGTTCAGGATGGCGACCTGCGCATCGGAGTGCAGAACAAGCGCGGCAAGGTGAAGGGCCGATCCATCGAGCGCGACGATCGAACGGGCTGCGCGGTAATGCGCGACCTGCACGGTCAGCGGATGTTCCTGCGGGTGAAAGACGGTATAGCCGGCCGCTTCCATCAGGGCTTCGATGCGTTTTTCGACCACGACGGAGCCACGCTTCGAAATCAGTCTGGAGCGCGAGACGTAGAGCCTGTGGGGGCCCTGCGGCACGGCGGCGGCCGACAGCCGGTTGCGCATGAAGTCCCGGTATTGCGGCCGGCCGGCTGCCATTTCCCCGGTCCCGAACCCCTGTTCGGGGATGACCACCCCGGCGATGGTGACCGGCTTCTGCGGGGCGCGGATTTCGAGGCCTTTCAGGCCGAGGGCATGGAACAGGGCGCGACTTTCCCGGATCAAGACTCTTTCGCGCGCGAGGCGGACCTTGGGATGGAAGATGATGCCCCTGAAATCGCCAAGATGATCAAGGGCCCAGAGTCTGGACGTGGATTCGCACAGCAGATGCCCGAAATGTCCGTAGAGGATACCGCCGAAAAGCCACTGGCCGGCGAGGTGTTCGGAAGGTGCCTGGCCGTCGTGTTCGGGCGTGACGGTGACGAATTCACGCCATCCCCGCTGGCAACGGGCGGAGTCGATCGGTGTGCCGTCGGCCCCGAAGAGGCCGGCGGCACGCTGGGATGGTTTCGGCGTGTTGGTTCCCCAGGGGACGAGCGTCACCTGCGGCCAAACGGGAAATGCCGTCTCCATCGGGTGAGCGGGGTCGAAGTCCTTGCGGCGGCCCGGCCGCGGCTCGTGTTCCGGCACCGGCGGGGTCATCGGCATGACAGGCGCGCCGGCGGCGACACGTGCGGGGTTTCAGTCATCCTCGTCCGCCTCTGGAGCCGGGTCGCGATCCGCGGACGGGTCGGGGAGGACCTGGCCGGAACCGGCGACACGGGAGATGCGCGGGAGGACCATGGCGGTATCGGTCACACCGTGAAGGACGATGATCGAGAGGCCGGCGGCGATCACGGTCGCGCCCTGTTCGGCGCCGATCACGGGGGTTTCGGGCCAGCCGGCGAGCACGAGGCTGTCTGCTGCCGAAAAGCCGGTGATTTCGGTCAGGCCGCCCCAGGCGATGGTGTAGGTCACCCCGCCTCCGGCGCCGGTGATCCGGTTTTCGCCGGGTCCGGCGAAGATCCGGTCGCGGCCTTCGCCCGACACGATTTCGTTGCGGCCGGGGCCGGTGTGGATTTCGACGCTGCGGTTGCCGGCCCGGATCCTGTCGTTGCCGGTGCCGCCGTAGAGGCGGGCAAAGCCGTCGCCCGCTTCGAGCACATCGTCGCCCGCGCCGCCGTCGAGCGTGTCGCGGCCGTTCCCGCCCCTGAGCGTGTCGTTGCCTGCGCCGCCGTAGAAGGCGTGGCGGTCGTTGCGGCGGCCTGACCCGGCGAGAAGAAGGTCATCGCCCGCGCCGCCTTCGAAGACGGCGCCCGCATAGACGGGGCCGAGCATCGTGTCATTGCCGTCCGATCCGACGACATGGACGGCCACGCGTTCGGAGGCTTCGAAGGTGATGGCGCTGTCGGGATGGGCAACGATGCGCAGGACCCGGTCAGACCGTCCGTCGGCTTCGCTTCGCGCGGTCACGGTGCCCACGCGGACGCTTTCGATATTGGCCGGCACGCGCAGGACATGTCCGTCCGGGCCCGCCAGATACCAGAGCGTGTCGTGACCCCCGTCGGGGCGTTCGACGATCCTGTCGGCCGCGGTGCCGTAGGCCCAGTAGTCGTTGTCGCCGGCGCCGCCTTCGAGCGCGACGGTGCCATCCATCGCCAGCATCGCGGCGAGCGTGCTTCCGGGCTGTTCGATCCCGCGCAGGTCAAGGCCGAGATCGGCGGCGGCACGGACGAGTTCGGCGCGCAGGGCGGGCGTATCGGGCCCGCCGGCGAGATTTGTCGTTTCGCCGGGATCGCGGACGACGTCATAGACATGCTCTTCGCCGTTCGGGTAGCGGAAGTAGCGCAGGTGATCGAGTCCGGCCACCGCCGGCCGGACCGAGAGCGTGCCGAAGACCGCCGTGAGCGGTGACCGGGTCGTGTCGAAGCTGCCGAAGGAGGGATCGAGCAGCGGCAGCAGGCTTTGCCCGGACACCCAGTCGTCGCGGGGCGGGAGGCCGGCGAGGTCCAGCAGGGTCCTGGGCAGGTTGTGCAGCGATACGGGCAGGTCGATCCGGCGGCCCTTGTCCATTCCGGCGTGCCAGATGCCGAGCGGCACATGGGCGGCGCTGTCCCACTGGCTCATCTTGTGGAAACTGTCGTGGGTACCGAGGTTGAAGCCGTTGTCGGACAGCAGAACGACCGTTGTCTTTTCCCCCAGCGGCGAAGTGCGCAGCGCGTCCATGAAGCGCCCGATTTCGTGATCCACATGGGAACAGGCGGCGAAGTAGCCGCGGACGACCTGCCGCCAGGCCGCGTCGCCGGCTTTTTCGGGTGTCCACTGACCATTGACGATGTAGGCGAGTTCATAGACCGCCATGCCAGGCTGAGGGCCGGTGCGGTCGTCGGGATGGGCGGTTCCCGGCCAGCGGATCGCTGCGGGATCGTACATGGCGTAGAACCGGTCGGGGCAGGCCAGGTTGTAATGCGGATGCTTGAAGCCGAGCTGGATGAAGTGCCGCTGCCGGGGATCGGCCCTGAGAAGATAGTCGATCGCGTTCCGTGCGACGGCATGATCATAGAATGTATGGTCCATCGCGCCGTCGTCGTCGGGGTGGTTGACCCCCACGATCCCCGGACCCTTGTCGAGATATGTGTGCACGCCGCGCCGCCGCATGCGGTCGGCGGCGGGGGCATCCTCGTGAAACAGGATGCGGCGGAAGGCTTCAGGCATCGGACGGTAGTTCGCATCGGTCTTGCCGGTCGTGAAGGTCCGGAAGCCGGCCCGGCGCAGGTCATAGACCCAGCTGGCCGTGGCCGGCAGCGCATCGCGCCAGAACCGGTTGAGGTCGACGAGCCCGGTCCGGAAGGGGGAGAGTCCGGTCGCGATTTCCGCCCGGCAGGGAGCGCAGAGCGGGATCGTGGCATAGGCGTTGGCGAAACGCGTGCCTTCGGCCATCAGGCGGTCGATGTGCGGCGTCCGGATATGTACCCCGAACGCCGTGCGCCAGGTGAAGACGTCGATCAGGTCGTCGATCCAGATCAGGCAGAGGCTGCCGTCGCGGAGTGTGTCACGGTCAAATGCCATGGGCAAGTCCGCCATGTCGCGCCATGCCGGGCGCGGGGCGCGGGGTAGTTGAAGACGGCCGCTGGCCCCGGATCATGCCGTGCCCCGGATCGGGAGAACGGCTGGCAGCGCCCAGCGGTGCAGCGGGGAGCCGCCATCGCGGCAGGCGGCGTGCCAGCCGTCATGGACGCCGCCGGCATTGGGGGGCAGGCCTTCGTGCCCGGGGGAAGGCGGTGCGCCGTGCGCGTAATGGAGGGACCCACCCGCGGCGGGGCGGTCCGTCGTCAGGATCACTGTCTGGGGATCGTCCGGGGCGATGCCGACACCGGTGATCTGCGCCGCCGTGTCCGAGAGGCGGAACCCGGCATGGGGCCCCGCGCCCAGCGCATCGGAGAGGATGAGGCGGTCCATTGCCTGCGCGGTCACCCGCACCGTGGTTCCGGCGGCTTCGGCGAGAAGGAAGACAGGACAGGACCATGGCCGCCGCGCCAGCGCTTCGGTCAGGGCATGGGCATCCATCTGTGCCATCCGGCTGCGGGCGGCATCGCTGGGCCGGCCCCAGCGGTTCTGTTCGAACATGTAGCCCGGGGCGGGAATGACGAGGCGGTGTCCGCCGGTCCGGCAGGAGAGTTCGGCATGCGCGACGATGGCGGGGTGTGTCGTTTCGCGGGCGGTGCCGGCCTCGGCCGTCAGCAGGAACGGCGGTGGTTCGAGCTGGCGGCGGGCGAGTCCGGTTTCGATCCGGGCCATCAGGCGGCGAAGCCCGCGGGCAATGGCGCCGGGGTCGCCGGAGCGGTCCTCGACCCCCCAGTCCAGCCCGATGGCGAGGATCCGCGCCGTGGTGCCGAGGCTTTGCGCGGCGGCCACGAGATTGTCGACGGCCGTCATCAGGTTGTCGAAGGCCAGCCCTTCGGCCAGGTCCCCGGCGGTCGCGCTGGTGTCCGTTTCGGCCCTGGCGACGCAGAGCGGCAGCGCGCGCCCTGTCTCCATCCGGGCATCGAGCAGGGCTTCTGCGAGGAGCGCGTCGCGCGTGGCCCAGGGCAGGTGCTGCAGATGGGGCGTGAGGCCGGCACGGGCGGTTCCTTCAAGACCCACGGCACCCACATCGTCGCCGGGCGCGAGGATGTGGTGGGCAAAGCGGGGCCGCCGGGAGGAAAAGGCGGACCGGCGCTGGCCGCCGATCGAGAGCAGCGCGAGAAGCGGCCCGGGGACATCTGCCAGGATGTCTCCGCCGGAGCGGGCCTTGCGGTAGGCCCGGGGCCCGAGCGCCGGATCAAGCCGGCCGCTGAAGCGCAGCCAGGCGGAGTCCTGCCGCAGGTCCCAGATGTCGATGTCGCCCAGACCCTGGGCCCGGTCGGGGCGCTGCGCGATGCCGAGCCTTTCGCGGAGGCTTTCGACCATCCGGTCCGAGAGCCTGAGCGTGAGGCTGGTGTCATCCCAGGATACCACGTCGGTCAGGTCGGCGCGGAGCAGCAGGTCCGGGGCTGCGGATGTCGGGCCGGGCTCTGCCGGTGATCTGGTCATGCGTGCTCAAACCCTGGCGTGCAGGGATCTTGTTGTCCCTCTGGCGGGCAAAGGTCAAGTAATGGCGCGCATTGCGGCACGGCCGGGGGCGGCCCGCTCTGGCGAAGTGCCGGCCGGCATGGCAGGATTGCAGCGACAGGCAGCACAGGTGGCGGATGGCAGGCCGAGACGACAAGGACCATCCTGACGCCGCGGCCGCTGGACCGGGCAGACGCGGATCGCAGAGGAGTGACGGAGGGGCGGGCCGGGCCGGGGGTCAGGGTGCGACGGCATCGGGCCCTGTGGCCAAGCCTGCAAGGTTCACCGGGCGGTCCGACCGTTTCGGCACGGTGGCTTCGCAGGTCAAGGCCCATGTGAGCCCGCATGGGCAGGTCACGGCGGTGTCGATGATGAAGGACGAAGGTCCCTTTGTCATCGAATGGATCGCCCATCAGATTGCCCTGGGGTTCACCGACATCGTCGTCTACACGAACGATTGTTCCGATGGCACCGACCTCATGCTGATGCGGCTGGAGGAGCTGGGTCTGGCGCATCACCGGCCGAATGTCATCCCTCCGGGGCTGCGACCGCAGCCTTCGGCGATTACCCATGCCCAGGAGGAACCTGTCGTTCAGGCCTCGGACTGGGTGATGGTGTTTGATGCCGACGAGTTCCTGTCGATCCGATACGGGGATGGCACGCTGGATGCGCTGCTGTCTGCCGTGGCGGGGCGTGGGGCGAACGGGATTGTCGTCACCTGGAGAATCTTCGGTTCGGGTGGCGTGACGGACTGGTCGCGCGCGCCCGTGACGGAGCAATACCTGCGTGCCGCGCCCATGCAGTGGAACAAGGGCTGGGGCGTCAAGACGCTGTTCAGGTTCCATCCCGACCAGTGGCGGCTGGGGATTCACCGGCCCAAGATCAGGAACCGGTGGATCGACACGGGCTTTCCCGACGAGATCGTCTGGCTGAACGGTTCGGGCCGGGTGATGGAAGACTACTTCAAGTTCCGCGGCTGGCGGTCGATTTCGCGGACAGTCGGATACGACTGGGTGCAGCTCAACCACTATGCGGTGAAATCGGTCGACAGCTATGCGCTGCGCAAGCTGCGCGGCAATGTCAACTTCAAGAAGGACAAGTACAATTCCGACTATTGGGCCCTGCAGGACCGCAACGAGGAAGCCGATGACACGCAGTTGCGCTACAGCGGGAGGCGCGGTGCGATCATCGAAGGCCTGTTGCGCGATCCGGTGCTGCGGAAGCTTCATGACGCTGCGGTCGGAGAGGCCGAGGCGCGGCTGGCCGAGCTGCGCCGGACCGAGGCCTATGACCGGCTGAAGGCCGATCTTGCCCTGGCATCGGCGCGCCCCATTGGCGAGGTCGATGCCAAGCCGCCCCAGCCCCGCGACCCGGCCAAGATAGCCGCCAGGATGACCGAGGTGGAGCGGCGGCGCACCAGCGCCGACAAGGAACGGCGGGCCGCAGAGGCCGCCCTGGCGGTCGTGGTCCCCGAGTCAGCCTATCTCGATCCGGTCACGTCCCGCTCGGATCCGGCCGGGGTGGGATGGTTCGGCAATCGCGGCGTGGACCTGCCGGCCGATCCGGCGATCTTCACGCCCTTTGCGCTGCGTGCGATCATGGCCGGAAAGTTCGACCGGGGTCTGGCCCGCCGGCTGCCGGCCGTGGTGCCGCACGGGGCGCGCGTGCTCGAGGTGGGCGCGGGCTGCGGCTTTCTGTCCTTGCAGTTGCTGAAGACGCGGGACGATCTGGTCCTGGCGGTGCAGGAGCAGGTCCCCCCGCTCGGGCAGATCATGGCCGAGGTGATCGCCCGGAACGGTCTGGCCGGCAGCGCGCGGCTGCGCGTCCTGGGTCCGGTGCTGCCGGGGGTGGGTGCTGGTGCCCTGGCAGATGAACTGCGCGCCCTGGTCGCGGCGGAGACGCCCGACGTCCTGATCCTGTCCGACCCCCGGGTCGGTCCCGATGATGCAGGGCAGATCCCGGGCGGTGCGGCCGGGCGGCCCGCGATCGTGCTGGTGTCTGGGCGGGCCTTGCTGTCCTGCCGGGATGACCCGGCCGTTTTCGACGGGCCGATGCAGCGGCAGGGTTACGCGCCTGCCGACCTTTTCGAGCCGCGGCTGGCGCGGGCCTATGCGCGACTTCCCTGATTCGGGATGACGGGTATGGCCTCAGCCTCCGTATGTCATGCCGTTTTTCGCGACGATGCCGCGCACGATCTGCAGCATCGCCTCTTCCGGTACGCCTTCGGCCAGACGTGACCTGATCCAGTTGCGCAGTCGCAGCGGGAAGTCGTGGATGTAGAGGATGTCGGAGAGACGGTCGTAGGGCACGGCCGACATGCGGCTCAGGCGTTCCATCTCGGCGGCGTAGGCGGGGGACCTGCGCAGGGCCGCGACCTGCGCGGCGTGGTGGTCGAGAGACGCCGTTTCAAGCCGGGCGAGGATGGGGTCGGAGCGCCATTCCGCAAGGAGCGCCCGCACCGCGGGCAGGTGGCGTGCCGGCCAGGGGTCACTTTGTTCGTTGCGGTCGAAGACACCCCAATAGCTGGCATCGTACTTGTCGGGCTTGAGATTGACGTTGCCGCGTGCCCGGCGGAGCAGGAAAGCCTCCCGGCCCTTGACGGCGTAATGGGCGATTTCGGCGAGGCTGCGTCCTGCGGTGGCGGGTGTGAGCCGCCATCCCCTGGTGACGAAGGCTGGATCGAGCGGGCGCCCCGATCCGTCGACCCATCCGGCCGGATCAGGTGGCGTGCCCGCCCTGGCATGCGGCCGGTGGATTCCCGGCCTCAGCCCCGAGGCCGGGCGCCAGAGGGTCTTGACGCCGAGGCCGCGGGCGAAACCGTCGGGGGCGCCCATCGGATAGGTGTCAAGCACAAGGTGGGGTGCCCAGTCGCCGACCCCGTTGGACCCGTGGCAACGCCAGACCAGAGCCGCCGCGACCGTATCGGACGGGAGTGCGGCGGCGAGATCCTGGACCTGACCCCCGCCGGCCCGGACGGCCAGAAACTCGTCCGCATCCAGAACGATGACCCAGTCGGCCAGCCGGACCTCTGGCCGACGCGCGGCAAGCGCTAGGGCCTGGGGCTGGGGCTTGCGGCCTTCGGGCACCCGGTTGCGGACTGCGGTGCAAAGGCCGAGGGCCTGCAGCCGCTGCAGCATCCTGTCCGTGCCGTCCGTGCAGTCGTTCCAGAAGACGAGGATGGTATCGAACCCCGCGATGACGTGGAAAGCCAGCCATTCGAGGAGGTAGGGGCCTTCGTCCTTGACCATCGAGACGAGGGCGAAGCGGGGGCGGTTTGGTGTGGCAGGGGGTGTCATTGGCAGCAGTTCAGCCAGAATGGGGGTCGAAGACCGAGACGGCTGCGGCTCCGCAGCCGGCCCGTGGCGCCGCCATCGGGCGCTGTGCCGCGCGGGCAGCACTTGACCTCGCTCTCCGGGGACCTCTTTATCGTCGTATCCGGCAAAACTGCAAACCCAAGGGTGATCTTATGGCTTTCGAACTTCCCGACCTTCCCTACGCTCATGACGCGCTTGCCGCCAAGGGCATGTCGAGGGAGACGCTCGAATACCACCACGACCTGCACCACAAGGCCTATGTCGACAACGGCAACAAGCTGATCGCGGGCACGCCGTGGGAAGGCAAGACGCTCGAGGAGATCATCGTGGGCACCTACAACCCCACGGCGGTGGCGCAGAACGGCATCTTCAACAACATCGGCCAGCTCTGGAACCACAACCGGTTCTGGGAATGGATGACGCCGGCCGAGACGGGCATGCCCGGCGCGCTTGAACGGGCGCTGACCGAAAGCTTCGGGTCGGTGGCCAAGTTCCGCGAGGATTTCGCGGCCGCGGGGGCGGGGCAGTTCGGTTCCGGCTGGGCCTGGCTTGTCCGGGACAAGGACGGCGCGCTCAAGGTCACAAAGACCGAGAACGGGGTGAACCCGCTCTGTTTCGGCCAGACGGCACTTCTGGGCTGCGATGTGTGGGAACATTCCTACTATATCGACTATCGCAACAAGCGTCCGGCTTACCTCGCCAATTTCCTCGACCGGCTGGTGAACTGGGAGGCGGTGGCGGCGGGTCTGTGATCAGTCGTCGCCGGGCTCTCAAGGTCCTCGGGGCCGTGGCTGTCGCTGGGATCGGCGCTGCGGCCTGGGGCTTTGGCGCAGAGCCGGCGCTACGTCTCAGGGTGAAACGCTATCAGCTCTCGCCTGCGAACTGGACCGGCGGCGCGCTTCGGATCGCGTGTCTGGCCGACTTTCACCTTGGCGCGCCTTATGTCGATCTTGACCGGCTCGCGCGGATAGTGGCCCGCGCCAATGCGCTGGAAGCCGACCTCATCGTCCTTCTGGGCGATTTCGCGGCGGGGCACCGGTTTGTCTCGACGCCGGTCAGGATTGCGGATGCTGCGCCGATCCTTGCCCGGCTGCGGGCACCGCTTGGCTGCTATTCCGTTCTTGGAAACCATGACTGGTGGGATGATCTCTCGGCGCAGCGGCGCGGTGGGGGTCCCAACCTCTATGCCGAGGCGCTCATCAATGCGGGCATCCCCGTCCTGTCCAATGCGGCGATTCGGTTGCCGGGCTTCTGGCTTGCCGGGCTCGAAGATCAGCTGGCAATTCATCGTGGAGCAGGGGGAATCACCGGGCTCGACGATCTGCCCGGCACTTTGGCGCAAGTCGACGACGATGGACCGGTGATCCTGCTTGCCCATGAGCCCGACATCTTTCCGCAGGTCCCAGACCGGGTCGCACTCACGCTCGCGGGACATACCCATGGCGGTCAGGTCCGCCTTTTCGGCTGGTCACCGATCGTTCCGTCGCGCTACGGCAACCGCTTTGCCTATGGTCATGTTTGCGAGGCGAACCGTCACATGGTGGTCACCGGCGGGATCGGCTGTTCGATCCTGCCGGTCCGGTTTGGCATGCCACCCGAGATCACGCTGATCGACCTCTCCTGAGACCCCGTCAGATCCGCCCCGTTGCAGCCTTTTTCCCCTGTCGAGACACGCGGACAAGGCCTGGCGCGCCGGCAGGAAGGCAACCCCTGCATGCGCCTTGTCTCAATGTGACGACTCCGGCCATGACCTACCGAAAGGTCTCATGAGCCAGGTCTACACACTCCGCGTCCTGTCCTCTTTTTCCGTCCCCGGATATCCCGGGGTGAGGCCCGGCAGGGGCCGGGGGGCAGAGCCGTTTTCCCGCCCTTTGCATCTGCGCCCCGGCCGTGGCAGGCAGGCCCGGCAGGAGGGCGGCCGATGGGCGAGGCGGCGAAGGGCGTGGCGGCGCTGGTCCTGGCCTGTACGGTCTGGGGCCTGTCGCCGGTCTTTTATGCGGAGCTTTCGCATCTGCCGCCGCTGATCGTGCTGGCCTGGCGCACGCTCTGGTCGCTGGTCTTCTTTGCGCTGCTGCTTGGTCCGAGGGGGCGGATCGGGGCGCTGCGCGAGCCCTTCGCAGGCCTCCGGGCGACGGCCATGACACTGGCGGCCGCGATTCTGGTTTCGGCCAACTGGTTTGGCTTCATCTACGCCGTGTCGGCCGGGCGGACGGTCGAATCCTCGCTGGGCTATTTCATGTTTCCGCTGGTGGCTGTCGCGCTTGGCCGGGTCGTACTGGGCGAAAGGCTGGCGGCACTGCAATGGGTGGCGGTTGCGCTGGCGGCGCTGGCCGTCGTGCTGCTGACCGCCGGGCTGGGGGCGGCCCCCTGGGTCGCGCTGTGGCTGGCGGTGACCTTCGGTCTTTACGGGCTGGTCAAGGCGCGGCTGGCGGTCGGGCCGGTTGTTTCAGTCGCAGCCGAGGTGCTGGTTCTGGCCCCGGTCGCCATCGCCGTGGTGCTGACGGTGCCGGCGCCGCCCGATCTGCGCACGCATCTGCTGCTGGCGCTGTCGGGGGTGCTGACGGGGGGACCGCTTGCGCTTTTCGCCTATGCGGCGCGGCGGGTGCGGCTGTCGACGCTGGGGCTGGGCCAGTACATCAACCCGACGCTGCAGTTCATCGTCGCGGTGTTCTGGTTCGCCGAGCCCTTCACGCGATGGCATGCCATCGCCTTTCCGATGATCTGGGTCGGCCTCGTCCTTTATTCGGCGAGCCGGATCGCTCAGGACAGGGCGGCGCGCAGGACCGATTCGAGCCTCGGCACATCGGGCACGATCGTGGCCAGTCCCTGAAGGCTCGGCTCGGCAAAGCCCTGGTCGACGATATGGTCGATCAGCGCGCGCAGGGGCTGCCAGTAGCCTTCGGTATCGAGCAGCAGGATCGGCTTGGCGTGCAGGCCGAGCTGGCGCCAGGTCAGCGCCTCGAAGAATTCGTCGAGGGACCCCGCACCTCCGGGAAGCATGACGATCGCGTCGGCATTCATGAACATGACCTTCTTGCGTTCGTGCATCGTTTCGGTGACGACATAGGCGTCGAGGTCGCGCTTGCCGATTTCGCGCGCGACGAGGTGCATGGGGATCACCCCGAAGGTGCGGCCGCCGGCGGCCTGGGCGGCCTGGGCGACGAGGCCCATGAGCCCGATGTCGCCCGCGCCATAGACGAGGCCCCAGCCGTTGCGGGCGAGCATCGCCCCGGTCGCCGAGGCATCGCGCGCATAGGCGGGCGAGAGGCCCGCGCGCGCGCCGCAATAGACGCAGACGGAACGGGACGTTGCAGGCATGGCGCGGATTCCCTTTTGTCGTGGCGGCGGGTGTTTTCGGATTTTGACCCTCTCTAGCGGGGTTGTTATGGTCGCTCAACGGCCCCTTGCGCGCGGCTGCCGCAATCCGGCGCGAATGCTCGGGGTCTTGGGGGCACTGGGCGCGTGCAGGGCAAGGCACGGGCAGGACGGGGGATGGGGCGTGGCGGGTTCGAACGGCATCAGCATCGCGCTGGCCCTGGGCGGGGGTGCGGCGGTCTTTGCGGCGATCGTGGCGCTGGTGCCGCAGCGGGGGGTGCCGCCGGAGACGGCGGTCGCGCCGGCGGTCGATGCCGCCGCGCCCGTGACCGACGACGCGGCGACCGACGACGCGGCGCGGGCGTCCCCGGCCGAGCCTGCCGTCGCGCCTGCCGCCGAGGCTGCTGCCGCGGCCGAACCGGCCGCCGAACCGGAGGCGATGCCTGCCGAAGCGGTCAGCGCCGGTGCGGTTGCCGAGGCGCCGCGTGTCGATACGCTCAGGGTCGAGCCTGACGGCATGGCGGTGATCGCCGGGACCGCAGCGCCGGGCGCAAGCGTGGCCGTGATGCTGGACAGCCTGCAGGTGGCTTCGGCAACGGCTGATGCCGGCGGCGGGTTCGTGGCAATGGTGGTGCTGCCGCCCTCTGATGCCCCGCGCGTCCTGTCGCTGGTGGCCGATCCGGAGGGGGCGGCCGTCCTGTCCGAGGAAACCTACATCGTCGCGCCGACGCCGGTGGCGGTGGCAGAGGCTCTGACCCAATCCGCCGAGACCGACGTTGGTGCGGTCCTGCCAGCGGACGGGGATGCGCCCGCGTCTGGCGACGCCGCGGCCGGTACGCCGGACGTGGCGGTCGCCGACGCCGCCGCTGGGGTGGACGAGACGGCCGGCACCGCCCCGGAGCCAGCAGAGGTCGCGCCGATCGAGGCGGAGACCGCCGCTGCGGCTGCGGGAGCAGACGCGGGAGTCGCGGCAGAAGGGCCGGAGGTCGCCGAGGCGGAGGGGGGTGTCGTTCAGCCTGAACCCGTCGCGCCGGAAGGCGGAGGGGAGGGCGATCAGGTGGCGGGAGATGGGCCCCCTGCGGCGACCGCCTCTGCAGAAGCGGTCGCGGAGACTGTTGCGCCGGGGTCCGCGGACGGCCCGGTCGCCACGGTGGTGGCCGGGGCGGAAGACATCCCGGCCCCTGACCTGCCGGCGCCCGATGTGGTGGCCGAGGCCCCGGACCTTGATGCACCCGTCGCCGCCGAGACAGCAGCGCCGCCGGTGCTTGTGTCGGACGCGGATGGTGTGCGCGTGGTCCAGCCCGCGCTTGCCCCCGGGGCGGGGCCGGAGATGCTGCAGACCGCGGCCGTGGATTCCATCGCCTATGACGCCGAGGGTCGTGTGACACTGGCCGGGCGCGCGGCGGGCGGGGGGAAGGTGCGGCTTTACCTTGACAATGCGCCGCTGGCCGATGTGGCAGTCGATGGCGACGGGCAATGGGACGCCGACCTGACCGATGTCGCGCCTGGCGTCTATATGCTGCGGGTGGACCAGGTCGATGCCGGGGGCCGCGTGACGAGCCGGGTCGAGACCCCCTTCCTGCGCGAGGAACGCGAGAACATCGCCGCTGCGATGGCTGACGAGACCGGGTCCGATGGATTCGCGGTCGCCATGCAGACGGTGCAGCCGGGCAATACGCTCTGGGCCATTGCGCGGGAACGCTACGGAGAGGGAATCCTCTACATGCAGGTGTTCGAAGCCAACCGTGACCGGATCAGGGATGCCGACCTGATCTATCCCGGTCAGGTCTTTGTCCTGCCCGACCTTGGGCCTGGCGACGGAGAGGCGGCGGGAGAACCTGCGGCGGCCGGAGAGTGAGCCGCCGGCCTTCGGGCACCGCCCGCTCTGGTCTTTCCGGGTGGGCAGGACTAGCCTTGTGATCCTGCATTCCTGACCGACGGATCACCCATGCGCCGCCTGACACCGACTGCTGCCAATCTTGACGACGAGCAGATTCAGGGCTGGCAGACGATCCGGCGGGTGGCGCCCTATCTTTGGCCGCCGGGACAGTTCTGGGTGAAGTGGCGCGTGGTCGTCGCGGTCCTGATGCTGGTGGCGGCCAAGGTCGTCGGCATCTTTACCCCGGTCCTTTACAAATGGGCGGTCGATTCGCTGGGTGCGACGGGTCCGGCGATGATGATGGGGATGGGTGCGGTCGGGCTGACCGTCGCCTATGGCGTGAGCCGGCTTCTGAACACGGGCTTTCAGCAGTTGCGCGACGTGGTCTTTGCGCGGGTCGGGCAGCGGGCCTTGCGGCTCCTTGCGCTCGAGACCTTCCGGCATATCCACCGGCTGTCGCTGCGCTATCACATCACGCGCAAGACGGGGGGGCTGTCGCGGATCATCGAGCGGGGGGTGAAGGGGGTCGATTTCCTGTTGCGTTTCCTGCTCTTTTCGGTCGGGCCGCTGGTGCTCGAACTGTTGCTGACGCTGGCGGTGCTCTTCTGGCTGTTCAATGTCTGGTACATGCTGGTCGTCGCGGTGACGATCGTGCTTTATGTCTGGTTCACATTCGCCGTCACCGAATGGCGGGTGAAGATCCGCAAGGTGATGAACGATCAGGATACCGACGCCAACCAGAAGGCGATCGACAGCCTCCTGAACTACGAGACGGTGAAGTACTTCAACGCCGAGGAGCGCGAGGCGGGGCGCTATGACCGCGCCATGGCGGGCTATGAGGAAGCGGCGGTGCGGACCAACAATTCGCTGGCCTTCCTCAACTTCGGGCAGGGTTTCCTGATCACCGCAGGGCTGGTCATCGTCATGGTGATGGCGGCGATCGGGGTGGAGCGGGGCGATCTGACGGTGGGCGACTTCGTCATGGTCAATGCCTACATGATCCAGATCACGCTGCCGCTCAATTTCCTGGGCACCGTCTATCGCGAGATCCGGCAGGCGCTGGTCGACATGAGCGAGATGTTCCGCCTGCTGGGCCAGCCTGCCGAGGTGACCGACCGGCCGGGGGCGAAGCCGCTCGTGGTGAGCGGGGGCGAGGTGCGGCTTGACGATGTGCACTTCGGCTATGATCCGGAGCGGCCGATCCTGAAGGGGGTGACGATCCGGGTGCCGGCGGGGCAGAAGGTGGCGATCGTCGGCTCCTCGGGGTCGGGCAAGTCGACGATCGCGCGGCTTCTGTTCCGATTCTACGACGTGGACGGGGGGCGGCTGACGATCGACGGGCAGGATGTGCGGGATGTGACGCTGTCGTCGCTGCATGCGCAGATCGGGGTGGTGCCGCAGGACACCGTGCTGTTCAACGACACGATCCGCTACAACATCGCCTATGGCCGGGACGAGGCGAGCGAGGCGGAGGTCATCGCCGCGGCGCGGGCGGCGCAGCTGCACGATTTCATCATGCGGCTGCCGCAGGGCTATGACACGGCGGTGGGCGAGCGCGGGCTGAAACTGTCGGGCGGCGAGAAGCAGCGCGTGGGGATCGCGCGGACGCTGCTGAAGAATCCGCCGATCCTGATGCTGGACGAGGCGACATCGGCGCTGGACACCGAGACGGAGCGCGACATCCAGGACGCGCTCGAGGCGATGGGGCGGGGACGGACGGTGATCACAATCGCGCACCGGCTGTCGACGATTGCCGATGCGGACCGGATCGTCGTGCTCGAGGACGGGCAGGTCGTCGAGGAAGGGACGCATGAGGCGCTGCTGGCGCGCGAGGGGCGGTACTGGCAGCTCTGGAACCGGCAGCAGAGCGAGACCGAGGGACTGGCGGCCTGAGCCGGAGACGGAGCGGGGACGGCGGGGGGCGCTGCCCCCCGCACCCCCCGCAAGGAGGGGGGCGGGGCCCCCCTCCTTGACCGCCCCGCGGGCCTTGGCATCGGCGGTGGGTTCACGCTATGACGGGCGCAGGGGTCCCGGGGGGCAGGGCGTGAGCAATACCGAAGGTTTCATCGAAGAGGTGACCGAGGAGGTCCGGCGGGACAGGCTTTACGGGCTTCTGCGCCGTTATGGCTGGATCGCTGCAGTTGCGGTGCTGGCAATCGTGGGCGGTGCGGCCTGGGTCGAATGGCAGCGTGCGACGGCACGTGCGGCGGCCGAAGGCCGCGGCGATGCCATGCTGGACGCTCTGGCGGCAGAGGACCCGGCGGCCGCGCTGGGCGCGCTGTCTGAGGCCGGGCCGGCGGAGCCGCTGCGGCTTTTGCTGCTGGCGGCGCAGCAGGAGGCGACGGGCGATGCGGCCGCAGCGCGGGCGAGCCTTGAGGCGGTGGCGGCACTGCCGGGTGCCGATCCGCTTTATGCCGATCTTGCCCGGCTCAAGGCGCTGATGCTGGCCGGCGACATGGACCCTGCGGAGCGGCTCGCCGGACTTGAGGCGCTGTCGCTGCCGGGGGCGCCCTTCCGGATGCCGGCACTGGAGCAGATGGCGCTGGTCCAGGTCGAGGCGGGCGATCTGGCGGCGGCGCGCGAGACGCTGGTCGCCATACTCGAGGATGCCGCACTTTCGCCGGGAATGCGGGCGCGGGCCGAGGCGCTGACCGAGGCGATCGGCCCGGCGGGTGACGGTGTCCCGCCTTCAGGGCCATAGGAAGGACGTGCAGCGTGGCGGCACGGACGATCATTGCGGCCATCCTTGCGCTTGGGCTGGTGGCTGGCTGTGCCGGCCCGGAGGAAATCCTGCCGGGAGAGAGGCTTGACATCCGCGACGGCATGGCGGGCGCTGCGGGAGAACAGTCCGGCCGGGTGCAGCCCATCGCGCTGCCGGCCGCGATGGCGAATGCCGACTGGACGCATCGCGGCGGGGGGCCCCAGCACCGTATCGGCCATCCGGCGCTGCCGGGCGGGCTGGCGCCGCTTTTTGCCGTCGATATCGGTGCAGGCAACGACGCGCGGGTCCGGATCACCGCTGACCCCGTGATTGCGGGCGGGCGCATCTTCACCCTGGACGCGAAGGCGCAGGTGCAGGCGACCTCGACGGGGGGGGCGGTGCTCTGGCGGGCCGACCTGACGCCGCCAGCCGACGAGCCCGGTGATGGGTCGGGCGGCGGGCTCGCGACGGATGGGGCGAGCGTCTATGTTGCCACGGGGTTCGGACGGGTCACCGCGCTTGATGCGGCGACGGGCCGGGTGCGCTGGGTGCAGGCGCTGCAGGCGGCGGGGACATCGGCCCCGACCGTGGCCAACGGCGTTGTCCATGTCGTGTCGCGCAACAGCCGTGCCTGGGCGATCGAGGCGGATAGCGGCCGCGTGCGCTGGGTCTTTTCCGGCATCCCGGCGGTGGCGGGCTTTGCCGGCGGAGCGGGTGCGGCGGTGGCGCCGGGGTCGGTGATCTTTCCCTTCCCCTCGGGCGAGGTCGTGTCGGTCTTTGCCGAGGGCGGGCTTGAGCGCTGGTCGACCATCGTCGCGGGCGCGCGGCTTGGCGCAGCGGCCGGACGGGCGACGACCGATATCGGCGGCGATCCGGTCGTCGAGGGCGGGGTGGTCTATGTCGGCAATGTCTCGGGCCGGATCGTGGCGCTGGATGCCGAGAGCGGCACGCGGCTCTGGACCGCGACAGAGGGCACCACGGGCGGACTGTGGCTGGCGGGAGGGTCGCTGTTCACCGTCAGCGACATCAGCGAACTGGTGCGCATCGACGCCGGAAGCGGGGAGACAGTATGGCGTGTGCCTCTGCCGGCCTCGGTGAAAGGATCCTGGCCGCGCCGGGCTGTCAGGATCGCCCATTACGGGCCGGTCGTGGCCGGCGGACGGGTGATCGTCGCTTCCTCGGACGGGCTGATACGGTTCTTCGATCCGGCTTCGGGCGCGCCGGCGGGCGGGCTCGCGCTGCCGGGCGGTGCAGCCTCGGCCCCGGTGGTGGCGGGGGGCGTCCTTTATGTCGTGGACCGGGACGGGACGCTTCGCGCTTTCCGCTGAGCGCGCAATGGTGTATCGCGCGGGTCCTTGCGAAGGGACCGCTGTGACATGACCATGACCATCGCCATCGTCGGCCGGCCCAATGTGGGCAAGTCCACGCTCTTCAACCGGCTCGTGGGCAAGAAGCTTGCCCTGGTCGACGACCAGCCGGGTGTCACACGCGATCTGCGCGAAGGGGCGGGGCGGCTGGCCGACCTGCGCTTCACGGTGCTCGATTCGGCGGGGCTCGAGGAGGCGACCGACGACAGCCTGCAGGGGCGCATGCGGCGGCTGACCGAACGGGCGGTGGAGATGGCCGATGTCTGCCTCTTTCTGATCGATGCGCGCGCGGGGGTGATGCCGGCCGACCGGGTCTTTGCCGATATCCTGCGGCGCAAGAGCGCGCATGTCATCCTGTGCGCCAACAAGGCCGAGGGGCGGGCGGGCGAGGGCGGCTGGATCGAGGCTTTCGAACTGGGTTTGGGAGAGCCGGTGCGGCTGTCGGCCGAGCATGGCGAGGGGCTTGACGAGCTTTACGCTGAGTTGCGCCCGATTGCCGACGCGATCGAGGTGCAGGCGGCGGCCGAGGCCGAGGAGGCGCCGCTGGTCGACGTGGAGGTGGCCGACGGGGAGGACGAGCACGGGGGCAAGGCGGCGGAGGCGGCCTTTGCGCCGACGCCGGCGCGGCCCTTGCAGATTGCCGTGGTGGGGCGGCCGAATGCGGGAAAATCCACGCTGATCAACCGCATCCTGGGCGAGGAGCGGCTTTTGACCGGGCCCGAGGCGGGGATCACGCGGGATGCGGTCTCGGTCCGGACGGAGTGGGAGGGGGTGCCGGTGCGCATCTTCGACACGGCCGGGCTGCGCAAGCGCGGCAAGGTGGTAGAGCGGCTGGAGAAGATGTCGGTGGCCGACGCGCTGCGGGCAGTACGCTTTGCCGAGGTGGTGATCGTGCTGCTGGATGCGCAGATCCCCTTCGAGCAGCAGGACCTGCGGATCGCCGATCTGGCCGAGCGCGAGGGGCGCGCGGTCGTTGTCGCGGTCAACAAATGGGACCTCGAGGAGGATCGTCAGGCCAAGCTGGCGGACTTGAAAGAGGCCTTCGGGCGGCTTCTGCCGCAGCTGCAGGGCGCCCTGCTCGTGACCGTTTCTGCGAGGAACGGCAAGGGGTTGGACCGTCTGGGGCAGGCGGTGATCCGGGCCCATGCGGTGTGGAACAGGCGGGTGGCGACGGGGGCGTTGAACCGGTGGCTGGCGGGGATGGTCGAGGCGCATCCGCCGCCCGCGCCGGGGGGACGGCGCATCCGGCTGCGCTACATGACGCAGGTCAAGACGCGCCCGCCGGCCTTTGTCGTCATGACAAGCCGCCCGCAGGACCTGCCCGAGAGCTATTCGCGTTATCTTGTCAATGGGTTGCGGGCCGCCTTCGACATGCCGGGGACGCCCGTGCGGCTGATCCTGCGCAGCCAGGCGGAGAAGAATCCCTACAAGGACCGCAAGGTGCCGCAGCCCTCGGCCTTGCGCAAGCACCTGGGCTGAGGGCCCGAAAACCCACGTCGGTATCACGTCGGTATTGCGTCGGTATCGCGTCGGTGCGGGTGTTGACGAAAGGTTGACGCCGGGGGGCGGGCCGGGGGTGGGACAGCGCCGCTGGCCGGGGTCAGGGACCCGGGGCGGGGGGGCGAGGGTCGGCGGTCACCTCGCCATCTGTGACGCGCAGGACGAGGTCGAAGGTGGCGGGTGCGGCGGGGTCGTGGGTGGCGCAAATCAGGGTTCGCCCCAGGGTCGCCGCGAAGATTGCGGTCCAGACGGCGGCGGCGGTGGCGGGGTCAAGCTCGGCCGTGGGCTCGTCGAGCAGGATCAGGGCTGGCGTTGTCATCAAGCGCGCCAGCGGCCCCGCGACCGGGAAGCGGAAGGTCGCCGTCTGGAGCGCATGCGTCAGGTGGCAGGCCTGAAAGGGGGTGACCAGCGCGCGCGAGGACGGTAGCGACAAGGACCAGAAGCCAGAGCCCGACCTTGCGAGCGCCCTATTGGCAAAGAGGTCGATGGCCAGACCGATGATGACCGGCGGCAGGAGGAGAAGTCCCTGGGCAAGCCCGACCAGCGCCAGGAGGCCGAGCACGGGCCCCGGCCCCGGGGCCCATGAAGGGGGCCGAGCACGCGCCCGAGGCTGGCCATCCGGACGCGCCCTTGGGGCTACTGCGACCCTGCGCCGAGGAGGTGGGTCTCGGCGGCGTCGGTCTGGAGGGCGGCGGCGGCATCTTCGGGAAGGAAGGCAAAGCCGCTGCGGTCGAGCGCGGGGTCGAGTGCCGCGAGCGCCGAGCCGGCCGGGGCGGGTGCGAGGCCCAGCACGAAGGCTGCAAGGTCGGCCGGGCTGAGCGCGAGGTGGTCGGGCAGGGGGGCCGTGGCGGGTTCGGCGCGGATCACGCCGTGGCGCAGTTCGACCCGCCAGGGGGCGGTGTCGCCCGCGACGGCGAGGGTGAAGCTGAGCGCGAGGTCGCCGGCGCGGGTCGGGTCGACCATGACGGGCAGGAAGGCGAGCATGGCGCCGGTGCCGGCGGCGGCAAGCTCGTCGGGGCGGGGCGTGCCGAGGATCGCGCGCGCGGCGGCGATGGTCACGGGGCGGCCCATGACGGTGAGGGCATCCTCCATCCCCAGCGCCTCGGTGATGTACCAGCCGCGGGCATTGGCCGAGGTGGTGCGCTGGCCGAGCGCGCGGGCGGCGGTGGCGCGGACCGCGCGGGCGGCGCTGTCGGCGGGGTCGTGCTGGAGCAGGAGCGAGGTCAGTCGCAGCGCCCATTGCCAGCCGGGGATCGTGCCTTCGGCGGCGGCGGTGGCGGCATCGGCGCGCACCTGGTCCGCCCCGCCCATGGCGGCGAGGGTGCGGCGCGCCTCTTCGGCGAGCGGCAGGGGGTTGATGTCGTAGACATCGCTGCCGAACCAGCCGACGGTACCGTTATAGACCTGGCGGACATGGCTTTCGACCTGGCCGTAGAATTCGTAGCCTTCACGCAGGGCGGGGGGCATGGTCACGGCTTCGGCCGCGGCGCGCCCGTCCATGCCGCGGGCGATCATGCGCAGCGCCTGGTCGCGGATCAGGCGGACCTGGTCGCCCGCGCGGCGGATCGCGTCGCGCACGGCCTCATCGCCCGTGACGGGGGCGGCGTGCAGGTCAAGCAGGATGGCGGCGTCGTAATCCTCCATCCGGCGGTTGTCCTCGAGAAAGGCGGCGGGGTCGCGGTAGGGGCCGCCGCGCAGGCTGAAGACGTTGAAGATGAAGCCCGGCACCATGAAGTTCGAGATCAGGAGCCGGTAGGCGGGCAGGTAGAAGCCCACGCTGTCGGAGGCGTCCGAGCGGTTGGGCATGACCTCGACCGTGGTGCCGGCGATGGTGAAGCTTTCCACCCGGCCGTTGGTGAAAAGCCGGCTGGGCGGGCGGTAGCTCGATTCGGCCAGCACCTTTTCGGCGGTGAAGGCGAGCTTGTTGGGGAAGGCATCGGGGCCTTCGCCGGGATGGAAGACGCCGAACTGCGAGATCACGCGGGACTGGTAGAAGCCCGCGAGCGGACCCACGCCCGAGCCTGCGGTGCGGTTGCGGTCAAGCCATTCGTGGCCCCAGAGGTCGGCCCCCTCGTCATCCCAGGCGGCGGTGCCGTCGGCGTAATGCCAGTGGGTGAGCAGGATCGCGGCGACGCGGATCGGGGCGCCGGTGGCGGCCTCGAGCATGTCGCGCATCTCTTGGGCGGCGCGGGTGGAATCGCCGGTATCGACGATGATCCAGCCTTCGGGGGCGCGGATCGCCATGGAATGGGCGATGCCCCAGCCCGCCAGCAGCCAGACATCGGGGGCGACCTCGATCGCGCGGCGTTCGGTCATGGCAAGGCGGTCGTTGACGCTGGCGGCAAGCGCGGTGGTGACCGCGCCGTTCGGCATGGTCACCGTCTCGTCGACGAGCGAGGCGCTGCGCCAGAGCGGGCCTGCGGGGCCTTCGTCGGCGCGGGCGGCGGCGGGGGCCGTCACGGCGCCCGGGCCGAGGGCGAGCAGCATGCCAGCGGCAGGCGCGGCTGTGAGGACGTCGCGGCGTGTGGTCATCTGGGCTGGCTCCTGTGGTGGTCCGGGTCGGGGATGCTGGGTCCCTGATAGCGGCCCCGCCCCCGGAGGACAATCGCGGGGGGGCCCCCGCGCCGGATCACGTTTCTGGCAGGGGAGGGCGGGTGGGTCGGCCCGCCGGTCAGGGAGCGCGTACCGGGACTTGGTGCGGAGGCCGGCACCCCCGGGGGATGGCGTCGCGGCGGTCAGCGGTGCCGTGGCCCCCGGGAGCCGGCGTGGGAGCGCGAGGGGCCTGCACGTGCGATGCAGGCGGAGAGGCCCCGAGCCGGGTCAGACGGCGTAGCGCAGGATCGCGGCTAGCGCGGCGCCGCCGGGGATGTCGTCCTTGCGCGCCGCGACGATCCGCCCGCCGGCGAGCAGGGCGCGGGCCACGATTTCGTCCACCACGCCATAGGCGACGGCATCGTCGGCGGCGGCAAAGGTCACGGCGCCGTCGGCATCGATCGCGCCGGGCAGGTCGGCATCCATGTCGACCATCAGCGTGTCGACCGCGCCGAAGGTCGCGGCGCGCGCGGCTTGGGCGATGTCGGTGGTGGCGCGCCCCTGCGATGTGCGTTCGGCATAAAGCGCCTTCAGCGCCTCGATCTGGCCGGCATGGATGCGGTCGAGGATGCCGCGCGCGGCAGCGGCAAGCTCGTGGTCGGGCGTGTGGTCGGCCGAGCCCGGGATGACCTCGGCCGCGGTATGGGGATAGGAGGAGACCGAGCGGTAGACCGAGGCCATGGGTTCGGTCGCCGCCACGATCAGCGGGCTTTCATGGCCCGAGAGCACCGGGCGCAGCGCGGCATCGACCTCGCGCGCATAGCGGGTCATCAGCGCGACTTCCGAGGTCTGTTCGCCGCTGCGTCCTTCCTTGTCCTTGGCAACGTGGCTGCGCCGGCCGATGGCGTCGCCCATGTCGCGCGGCAGGCCGGGCACGGCAACGCTGCGGGCCGGCAGGTCGGCCGTCACCTCGATCAGCCGCAGCGCGCCCGCGCCGATGGCCAGCACATAGGCTTCGTGCGGGAAGGTGACCGAGCGCAGGAGCGGCATGACATGGAAGCGGTCCGAGACATGGACCGAGGAGGAGAGCTTCGAGGGCAGGCGGAAGGTGCGCACGCTGTCGGTGGTGAGGAACACGGCCAGCGCATTGGCCTGATGCGCCCAGAAGCCGTCATCGGCGATGATCTCGGCCACGGCGGCCTCGATCGGCCAGATCGCGCGCTTGGGCGTGTCGGCGGCGGTGAGCTGGGCCACAGCCGTATCGAGCAGGTTGCGCAGCGCGATGCGGTCGGCCTGGGCGGCCTGGGTGAGCGGCGTGGTGGCAAGGTAGATCGTGACGGCGGGGTGGGCGCGCGCCTCGGTCAGGCTGAGGATGTCGGCGCGGGTGGGCAGGTCGATGTGGAGCATGAGCGCGGTCCTTGCAGGCCCCGCGTCCTGCGGGGTGTCGGCGGTCACCTAGCGCAGGGGCGGGGGGCGATGCAACCGCCGGCGGGGGAGGCGAACACGACGCTTGCCCGAAGAAGGGATCGGGTGGCAGGGTGTTGACATTGTCTTCCGCTGCGCAATCCGCCCGGGGCGGGGTCCGGCGCAATTGAGAATGTCACGCTGGAGGGACGGATGACAGGCAGAGCGCAGGGCTTGGGTCGGCACGGCGGGGCAGAGAGGGCCGGCGCCGGGGCCGCGGCAGGGTGGCGGGGGCGTATGGCGGCGCGCCGGGGGCGCGTTTTGGCCATATGCCTGGCCCTGTCAGTGGTTCCATCCCTTGCCGCCTGTCAGACAGCCGAAACCGGAGACGACGCCATGACCGAAGAGACCTCCGAGGCCCCCTGTGTCGACGTGCCGAGCCGCGCGGCCGAGGTTCAGATCGGGATGACCAAGGACGAGGTCGCCGCCATCCTCGGCCCGCCTCTGAATTGGGTCGAAAAAATCATGTTAAGTGGGGCCTCCCGTGAAGAAGCGGAAGTGAGAGCAGCCCGCATCGCCCCCGACACCCAGGCCGACATGGATACCCATCGCTACACGGAAAACTGCGAGGCGTGCGATATCTGGGTCAAGTACGTCTCGTCAACGCCCGGAAGCAGAGATTATCGGTTCGCATGGGCCGAAGATGGCAAGTTGGGTACCTTCGTGATGTTCAGCGAGCCGCTGGACGGCCCACCGGAAGACGAGTGACCGGGTCCCGGAGGGCCGGAGTAACATTGCGAGAGGAGGCACGGATGACGGGCCGGATATCGGGGATCAGGCCTCTGGGGGGTCCTAGCCGGGTTTGTGGTGGGGCTGCTCGCGGCCAGCGCGCCGGCCGCGGCGCCGCAGGAACCGAAGGCTTCGTGCGCGGCCTCCTACACCACCACCCCGGACACTGCCTCTTTGCGCTTGTTCCCGAGGTGCCGCAGGTCCTTATCATGGCAAGGAGTGAGCCGCTCTCGGACACACCAAGC
>Ga0315902_10002069_pt1 | contig 31815 bp, 27 predicted proteins | sample LakEriMetagenome_9_FD_203523 | JGI IMG/M metagenome (GOLD analysis project Ga0315902, IMG submission 203523) | Freshwater fungal communities from buoy surface, Lake Erie, Ohio, United States - Buoy 12 MA117 | ecosystem: Environmental > Aquatic > Freshwater > Lake > Lake biofilm | place: USA... | reverse complement strand
TTCAGTATGGCTTTAATGAGGTTTGACCCATGTAAATCTCCAGATGCTTCTCCGGCGATGATGTATAATTTCAATGACTGGTTGTTCTTCATTTACATGATCAAATTAACGTAAATGATATAAGGAAGAAAAGATATAGTCCCCATAATCACGCCCATTGCAAAGCCATAATTGTTTCGATTGATAAAAAGATAAAACCAAATCAAATTGGAAATGATCGAGATAGAAATCACTTTACTGGACGCTTGTTTGCTAAATAGAAACATGTTCCAAATTTCATTAAATGAATACCCACGCGACCATGCTAAAATCAAAATAACAATGGGAACAAACAACAGTGGAGATAAAATACCTACTATCAATCCTTTAGTGTGCTCAATAGACCAATTTCTTAAATTCATACATCCCAAGTTTTAAATGCATCCATCGCGGAATATGCTGTCATATCAAATTGAGTAGGAACCATACTCGCATAACCTTGTTCAAGAGCATGTAAATCGGTTCCTTCAACAGCACCTTTTCGCACAAAATCTCCTGTCAACCAATAATAGGGCTTACCGAATTGGTCTTGACGCTTGTCAAAACGATCTTCCCAAAAAGCATGTGCCTGATGACAAAGTTTGATTCCTTGAAGCTCATCCAGTTTAATTTTCGGAATGTTCACATTCAGACAAACATTCTCAGGAAACCCACCATTCAACACTTTTGGTATTAACGTTTTTGCGACTTCTTGACAAACACTAAAATCAGCATTTGCATCAAAATCGCAAAGTGAGAAGCCAATTGATGGTATATTTTCCATTGCACCTTCTACTGCTGCGGACATGGTTCCTGAATACAGCACATTCGTAGAAGTATTTTCTCCATGATTGATCCCAGAAAGCACTAAATCTGGTTTCCTTTTGAGCACTTCGTAGATCCCTAATTTAACACAATCAACAGGTGTGCCAGAACAGGTATAAGCCTCTAATTCATCAAATAACCGTGATTTGTCCAACCGCAAAATTTGATTAACAGTAATGGCATGACCCATTCCAGACTGTGGTTTATCAGGAGCAACCACAACAACTTCACCAAATAAAACAGCTACATCAATCAATGATTTAATACCTTTAGATGAGATACCATCATCATTTGTTACTAGTATCAAGGGTCTTTTTTCTGTAGAACTCATGCTTCTGCGAAAGTAACGAATATTGACATAAAGGGATTGATAATTTCCTAGTAAATAATCAGATTTTCATACTTAGTTTCTTTCAAATGGTTGTAAATTTGCTACCTATCATGGAAACATTGACCTCAAGCCAACTCCTCGATGAAATTTCTGTTATTACAAGAAATAATCTCGCAATAATCGAAGAAAATTTTAATTCTTTGACGGATACTCAACGTTCATGGCGGAAAGATAAAAACAGTTGGAATATCAATGAGATTTTTGCACACCTAAATGAATATGCTCGGTATTATCATAAAACGATTGCTGATAAAATAAAAACGACTCGTTATCGCGAGCCTCGTGAGGCATTTATATCTTCTCCTCTTGGTCGTTCTGCATGGAAATCAATGAAGTTGGGAAATGCACAAAATGTAAAACGAAGGATGAAAACTCCTAGACTTTACAACCCACTTATTCATCCAGAATTACTGGACGGTAAAGATTTGCAAACGTTTTCTGAAGGACAAAAACTGCTTCTTCAAATTATTCAAGATGCCAGTCAGGTTAATTTAAGGCGCGTAAGAATTCCCATTTCAATTTCTAAGATAATTCGTTTGCGACTTGGTGATGCCCTTTTATTTGTTGTCTATCACAATGAGAGGCATGTTCAACAAGCATTAAACGTTTTAAAGCACGAACGTTTCCCATCACATACATGAGTTCAAAATCGGCATATTGTTTTGTAAGTATTTCACCTGTTCGTTCAGAAAATAGAGATGCTTCTGAAATGGTTACCCAATTATTATTTGGTGAATTAGTAACAATAGAAGAGATTGCAGCGCCATGGTGCCGAATAAGAACTTTTTCAGACAATTACGAAGGTTTTTGCGATATTAAACATTTACGGTTTTTATCTGAAAAAGAAGTAACTAGATGGATGGATGGCCTAAGTTATCAGAAGGAACTAGCTAAAAACATAGAAACTCCTTGGGGCAAGCAAACAATATTTCGAGGCTCATATTTGCCTTTCGAGGTTACAGATACATTTAATATCGGTAATGATCATTTTGCTATTTCAAATTCTGATACTACACCAAAATGGAAGTCAGTCACAGAATTAGCAAAAGAATACCTGAACACTCCTTATTTATGGGGAGGAAAAAGTCCTTTCGGAATAGATTGTTCAGGTCTCACACAAGTGTGCCTTCGTTTTTTTGAAATCAATCTTCCGCGCGATGCTTCGCAACAAATTGAATATGGAAGTTCAGTTGAATTTGACGAAATTATTTCTGGAGACCTTGCATTTTTCTCCAATAATTCGGGAAAAATAATTCATGTTGGCATATGTGATGGATTGGGAAACATAATTCACGCCTCCGGAATGGTTCGAATGGATCAATTAAGTAACGATGGAATAATCAATTCAGAGACCGGACAACAAACACATTCCCTTCACTCAATCCGTCGAATGTGATAAAAAAGTTAAAATAATAACGATATTCGCAAAAACAAAAAACATGAAAGTACTTATCACGGGTGGTGCCGGTTTCATAGGAAGCAATCTTGCCAAGCGTTTGGTTGAAGACGGTCACTCCGTTGTTGTTTTAGATTCCTTGCTTCGAGGTAATAAACTTGACAAAGAGACGTATTCTAAAATCGAATTTATTAAAGGAGATGTTCGCGATCTTCAAACTGTTACCCAGGCAAGCAAAAATTGTGATCTTGTATTTCATTTTGCTGCAGTTTTAGGAGTTGATATTGTTGCAGATAATCCAGTGGAAACAATGGATGTTGAAGTAATTGGAACACGAAATGTCGTAGAAGCTGCTTTCATTAACAATGTTAAAAAAATCATGTATGCTTCCACAAGCGGCATATATGGTCATTCGGCAATTGAAAATGCGTTGACAGAAGAAGTTTTAGTAGATCCTCGAACTTCCTATGCCATGGCAAAGCGATACAATGAAATATATCTCGCTTCTCACCATGAAGAAAAAGGACTCAATGTCGTATCTCTTCGTTTCTTCAATGTTTATGGAAAAAACCAAGATAACAGGATGGTTGTACCACGTTTTTTTGAGCAAGCGCTTGAAAATGAACCAATCACAGTCTTTGGGACGGGCAATCAAACACGCGATTTCACCTATATTGACGATACGGTAGAGGCTTGTGTAAGACTAATGGACATTTCAGGATGTCACATTATAAATATCGCCAATGAAGCAGAATGGTGTATTACCGAACTTGCAGAAAAAATAAAAACGATAACAACTAGTAATTCCGAAATCATTTATTTGGAAGCTCCAAAGAAAAGATATGATTATGAGGTAGAAAGAAGGGTTGGAAGCTCTGATAAACTATTAAGTTTGACAGGGTTTAAACCACAAATATCCTTAACGGAAGGACTTAAATTAATTTACAAGGAAAATTACAATTCTTAAATTCCAACATATGATAAGAGATACTGAGGTTTTTCAGCTTATTGAAGACGAACACAACAGACAATTACATGGTATTGAGTTAATTGCTTCCGAAAACTTTGTTAGTGATGAAGTGATGAAAGCCATGGGAAGTGTATTAACGAATAAATATGCTGAAGGCTTGCCAGGAAAACGCTACTATGGTGGCTGCGAAGTCGTTGATAAAGTAGAACAGTTAGCAATTGATCGATTGTGTAAAGTTTTTGGTGCTACTTGGGCCAATGTACAGCCACATTCAGGAGCTCAAGCAAATGCAGCTGTTTTTCTAGCTTGTTTGCAACCAGGTGATAAAATTTTAGGATTCGATCTTTCTCACGGGGGTCACCTCACGCACGGTTCGTCTGTAAACTTTTCAGGAAAGCTGTACAAACCTTTTTTCTACGGTGTAAATAAGGAAACTGGTCTTGTTGATTATGACGTTTTGGAAGAAGTAGCAAAACGTGAGAAACCTAAAATGATTATTTGTGGTGCATCAGCTTACAGCAGAGATTGGGATTATGCACGCATCCGTAAAGTAGCAGACGAGATTGGAGCTCTGGTCTTGGCGGATATTTCACACCCAGCGGGATTAATCGCTGCAGGATTATTGAATGATCCACTTGAACATTGTCATATCGTAACTACAACTACGCACAAAACACTCCGTGGACCTCGTGGAGGGGTTATCATGTTGCGTCACAACTTCGATAATCCATTTGGTTTAAAATGGAACAATGGTAATCCAAAATCAATGGCAGCATTATTGGACGCAGCTGTTTTCCCTGGAATTCAAGGTGGACCTTTAGAGCATGTCATTGCAGCTAAAGCAGTTTCTTTTGGTGAAGCACTGACTGATAATTACAAAACTTACATGCAGCAAGTGAAAAAAAACGCAGCTGTCATGGCTGAGGAATTCACCAAAAAGGGATACCACATTATTTCCGGAGGTACTGATAATCACTCGATGCTAATTGATTTACGATCGAAAGGAGTTACAGGTAAAGACGCTGAGAATACGCTTGTTCGCGCAGATATCACTGTAAACAAAAACATGGTTCCTTTCGACACAGAATCGCCATTTGTTACTTCTGGAATTCGAGTTGGAACTCCTGCTATTACTTCAAGAGGAGCAAAAGAGGCAGATATGATTCAAGTTGTTGAATTGATTGACAAAGTATTGATGAATATATCCAATGATTCAATAATTGAGGCCGTTCGAAAAGATGTAAATTCACTCATGGGGCAGCGCCCATTGTTTCAATGGTAAAATGAACGAAAGCAGGTGAAAGCCTGCTTTTTTTGTGTCTGTATGATCTTTAAATCTAAAATAGATTGGTTCTTTAAAACCGTATTAATTGTCCTGCCAATTATGACATTAATTGGATTTCTATCCATGTTAAATGATAATGAAACTTCAAAAAATGAAGTAACTATTTTTCTGCTTGTAGCTGGTATTTTATTTCTTTTTATCCTTTCAATAACTTTAAAAACACATTACATTTTTGACCCTACAGCTTTAATTTGTCAATCAGGCATCATAAAAAAACAAATTGAATACTCAGAAATAAAAAAAGTGACGACAAAAACTACTTTATTTGTTGGATTGAAGTTATCGCTTTCAATTAAAGGGATAGTCATTCATTATGGCAAATATGAAGAGATTTTTATTTCACCTCAAGAACAAGAAAAGTTTTTAGAAATGCTCAAGGAGAAAAACCCAACTATTTCAATAAATTAATCAAGTTGCAGATTGCTTTCGGATTATCTTCCAGAATAATGTTGGAAACAATCTTTTGATCTTTACTGCCAAAATTTCTTTGTTACCAATAAGCACTTCTTTTTTCTTTGAAGCAACAGCATTCAATAATTGGGAAACACATACTTCAACAGCCATACCTGTCTCCTGATTATGATCCATTACTCCGTGTGTATTTCCGGCCGCATTCAATGCATTGATAGAAATGTTGGTATTGATTTTTCCCGGACAAGCAATCGTAACGTGAATGTTGTTGTTTTCTTCTTCCAACAATAAACTCTCATAAAATCCATGCAACGCATGCTTCGAAGCACTGTACGCTGATCGTAAAAAGAATCCGAACTTCCCTGCAACACTTGAAATTGCTATAATGTGACCACTTTTATGTTTTTGCATATACGGGAGTACTGCCTTGGTCAAAGCCACATTTCCAAAATAATTAATCTCCATGATTCTGCGATCAACTTCCAGAGGAGTTTCCGCTGCTGTAGACCTTTGACTTAAGCCACCATTATTAAATAGCATGTCTATTCTACCATATTTCTCAAAAACCTGAGCGGCTAATTCCGAGAAATTGGATGAATATTCAAGATCTAATGCCAATACTAAATGCTCCTTACCTTGTAGATTTGAACAAATGCGCTCTAAATTAGACGTATTCCGTGCTGACAAAACAACTTTAGCTCCAGCGCGAGCAACTTGAATTGCTAATTGCTCACCAATTCCTGAAGATGCACCTGTAATCCAAACTACCTTGTTGTTGAAATAACTCATTTTTATCCAAAAAAAATCCCAACCTATGGCTGGGATTTATCAATATTGCTAATGTTACAAGTCACCTGGAAGCGCTGCTTCTTTCACTGTTTTTTGTTTTGGCTTCAACTTCTCGATGAATATTACTTTAAATTTCTCTCCATCTGGCGTGAAGATCATTTGAGAAATACCATTGTCGATGGAAGGTGGTGCCTTTTTATCGTTGTAGAATTTTTTCTCAATCAATTCATACGTGTTATCATCGTACTGAATGAATAAAGAAACAATTTGACCATTTTCCACTCTTGCTTTTCCAGAAACACATGATGTTCCTTCCTTTTCAAAGTAACTAATGATCACATTTCGATGCATGTCATCCGCTACTGTGTAAGCTCCTCTTTTGGCGAAAGCCTCTTCCAAACGCTTGTAGCAATCGTCTTGAGCGAAGGAAGCGCAACCGATTAAAAACGAGGATAAAATAAGTAAACCTTTTTTCATGTTGTTGTTGTTTTATGAGGTTAAACCTCGGATTCAAATATAACAAGTTTGAATGAAAATTCTCAAGTGCATTTAATTTATTTATTTTTGAAAAAATTCAATTCGGATGTCGAACAAACAAATAGCAGACCATTTTTCAGAGGCAATTGAAATACTTCACAAATTCAATACGTCTGAAAATCATATTCGCATAGAAAATGCTGGTCAATTAATGGTTTCAGCGATCCAAGAGAATAAAAAAATTATCAGTTGCGGAAATGGCGGCTCCATGTGCGATGCCATGCATTTTGCAGAAGAATTAAGCGGACGCTATCGCAACGACAGAAAGGCCCTTCCTGCCCTATCCATTTCTGATCCAAGCCATATTTCATGTGTAGGGAATGATTACGGTTATGATCATATTTTTTCAAGGTATATTGAAGCCATTGGTCAAAAGGGTGATGTTTTATTGGCTATTTCAACTTCAGGAAATTCTCAAAACATACTAAAAGCAATCGAAGCAGCTAAATCAAAGGGAATGAAAATTGTTGGTTTAACAGGTAAAGATGGTGGAAAAATGGCAACACTATGCGATGTTGAAATTCGTGCCCCACATTCAAATTATGCAGATAGAGCGCAAGAAATTCACATAAAAGTGATTCATTCACTCATCGACTACATCGAAAGCAACTGTTGATTTTTAGTTCTTTTTCTCGAAAATTGTCAATTTCACGTTATCCAAAATCAATTTGGAAGGTGTTCGTTTCCAGAATTCAATTTTTAAGCAATCTTTTTCATTTCTTATTTCAGGTGTTAAAAAATAAATCGTCATCGATTTCCAATTTGAGCCGTTTTTTTCCAATTCAAATTTTCGGTAACCATAAGCACCCTCTTTTCTCTCCATGGAAATTGTGGCCAAAACGGGTTCTCCATCTGAATAGCTTTGGTAATCAAAATTCAAACGCACCCAGAAATGATCTTTCTTTGATATTTGCTCGTATGGAATCCTCTGCGTAAAAGCAAATTCTTCATTGAAATTCGAAACATAAAAACTGTCTTTCACTTCATCAAAATGCTGATTCATCCATGTTTTTCTTGAATAATCAATACTGTCCTTGAAGATGTCGACTCCCGAAAAATCACGTTCAATCAAAAGCAGCTTTCTCTCTTTTTCTGAAACTTTGGATTTTAAAAATGTTGCCAAATAATATTCTTTCGTCGTTCGATAGGGTTCAAGAATATAATTCCGCAATTGCCACCATTGAAATTGATTTAAGAAAATAAAAAAGAGTAGGATGATTGAAATCCCGCATTGATAGAGTCTTTTTTGAGCGGCTAATGAATCAATAAAGAATGCCAAAGGAATACTCAAAAGTGTATAATAGGTGATCATTGGACGAATCGAAAAACCTGCCCCATACCACCATTCAGTCCAACTAGAAACGATAAAAAATGAAATGATAAAAGTGCCAAAAACAGACAAAAACAAAGTTTTATTATTAATGTATAATTGGCGAAAACCGATTAATGCAAAAACCATTATGGGAGTATAAATCAACCAGCCCTTTCGGAAACTGAATAACGTATTCCAGATATGTGGGGATAATAAATCGAGACCTACACCAGCATTTTTATAGGTATCATAGATGGGTTTACCCGTTTTGTAAAACCAATATCCTACTTGAGGTATTGCAATGATTATAACCGCTGCAAAAGCCAGATAGAATTGTCTACGAAACGTTTTAATTAATTCCCATTTTGTTTGAAAGGTAAGTTTGTCTTTGATACCATACAATAACGGAAAGAATGCAAATAGTATCTCGCTTGGCTTGACCAATGTCATAAGTATAATCCCGATTGAGATGCCCATTAAATTTTTCAGTTTGTAATCTATATGCCATTGAATCGTATTCCATATAACAATCGCAGCAAGCATGAAAAGCACATTCACCGTTTCCAAATTTTTTATGGTCATGTGATGTGAATAGTTTGTTCCGAGAACAATTATCATTAAAACGATAGCAGTTGTTCTTTCATTTGAAAAATGAAGTACAATTTTTCTCAAATAATAAAGTCCAATGAATGCATACAATAGACAACCAACTACTAATGAAATTTGATAGGGATCAGAGAACCCATCTTGTGGATAACCGCTAATTCCTGCTAAAAAATGACCAATAAAAAAGAAAATAGAATAGAGTATGCTCATCCCAAACAGGAAAAAATACATTGGCTCGTCTCTTTCCGTCATTGAAATTTGATAAACTGTTCCACTTAATTGTTTTTCATCGTTGAGTTGATCAACCCATGACCTATCATTTAGCAATGGGTCATTGTAAATAAAAGTTGCCGTTAAAGGCAAATAATAGCCAAAAACGTCCCATGTAATTTCTTTGCTTTCACGGTAATTAAGCCTAAAAAAGAAGAGGAAAATACAGAGGGAAACAAGTACTAAAAAAGAAGGGGAAAAATTACGAAAGCGCTTCATTTTTAATATTAAATCGATTTTTTTGGAAAAGTAGAAATTCTATTTACTTCCATTCTAAAGATTCGCAAAATATTTATTTAAAATCTTACAAGTTTTGTTGAAAAAGAGAAGAAAAGGAATTGATTTGGATCGAAAATATTTGACTAAATTTGCCCTTTTTCAGCGAAAATGTCTAATCAGGACTTACAAATTACCGTAAAAAACATCTTTTCTGCTTACCTCGAGCAGAACGGCCACCGCAAGACACCTGAGCGTTATGCGATTCTCGCTGAAATTTACAATTATCAGGGACACTTCGATGTAGAATCGCTGTATCTGAAAATGAAAAACCAAAACTACCGAGTTTCAAGAGCGACTCTTTACAATACAATTGAGCTCTTATTGGCTTGTCACCTTGTTCGTAAACACCAGTTTGGAAAAAACATTGCTCAATTCGAAAAATCCCATGGTTCAAAACAACATGATCATGTTATTTGCACGGACACCGGAGAGGTAATTGAATTTTGTGACCCACGTATTCAAAATATTAAAGACACCATTGAGGAGTTGTTTGGAATTACCGTTCAGCATCATTCTCTCTATTTCTATGGTGTCAAAAAAGAAAATGTTTAGTCAGTGAAATCTTTGGAATTTTTAATATCGACGGATAATCATTTGACTATAGTTCAATTGAAAGGGAAAATTTTGTTTGAAGCAGAACTTGAAACTTTGAATCATGAGTTTCTTGAATTAAATGCAATAGAAGGAATGAACTGGATTTTGGACCTCAGTGAGTTGACACATACTAATTCAACTGGGATAGGTTTTTTAGTACGCACATTAACAAGATCCAGAGTAAACAATGGTGAACTTGTGCTGTGCGGCGTAAAAGGCAACGTAGAAAAACTTTTTGAAATAGCGAAGATCAATGAAATCTTCAACATATACACAAATGTTTCGGAAGCGAAACAACATTTCAACAAATAACAATGAAAGTAGACGTATTACTAGGTTTGCAATGGGGCGATGAAGGCAAAGGAAAAATTGTCGATGTATTAACGCCACAATATGATATAATCGCTCGTTTCCAGGGGGGACCAAACGCAGGCCATACGCTTGAATTTGAAGGAATAAAACATGTTTTACATACTATTCCATCTGGCATTTTCAGAAAAGACGTTATCAATCTTGTAGGAAACGGTGTAGTAATTGATCCTGTTATTTTTCAAAAAGAGCTTGAAAAGTTAGCTCCCTTTAATTTGGACATCAAGTCCCGATTATTGATTTCAAAAAAGGCTCACCTTATTCTGCCAACTCATCGCTTGCTAGATGCGGCATCTGAAACGGCGAAAGGAAAAAATAAAATAGGTTCTACCCTGAAAGGTATTGGCCCAACTTACATGGACAAAACGGGTCGAAATGGCCTCCGTGTTGGTGATATTTTCACGGCTCAATTCAAAGAAAAATACGATGCCTTGGTGGAAAAACATGTAGGTATTTTAAAACATTACGAAGGGTTTGAATACAATTTGGAAGAATTGGAAGGACCTTGGATGGAAGGAATTCAAACCTTACGTGAACTGACAGCTGTTGACAGTGAACATTACTTGAATCATGCATTAAAATCAGGAAAAAAAGTCTTGGCTGAAGGAGCTCAAGGTACAATGCTTGACATCGATTTCGGTACTTATCCTTTTGTTACATCTTCCAATACAGTGACAGCTGGAACGTGCACAGGTTTGGGTGTTGCCCCTACCAAAATTGGGCGTGTAATTGGTATTTTCAAAGCTTATTGCACACGCGTGGGCAGCGGCCCATTCCCTACCGAATTGGAGGATGAAACCGGAGAAGCAATCAGAGCAGAAGGCAGAGAATTTGGTGCAACAACAGGTCGACCTAGGCGTTGTGGATGGATCGATTTACCTCAGATGAAATATGCAATCATGGTGAATGGTGTTACTGAACTTTCCATGATGAAAGCGGATGTTTTGAGCATTTTTGACACAATTCAAGTTTGCACTCATTACCTCATCGATGGCAATAAAGTAGAAGATTTTCCGTTTGATGTTGACGGGGCAAATCTTACACCTGTGTATGAAGAATTAGAAGGTTGGAATTGTGATTTAACACAATTGGATGATTATTCTAAAGCACCACAAGCGTTGAAGAATTATGTAACCTATTTAGAAGAAAAACTTGAAGTTCCGATTACAGTAGTATCAGTTGGACCAGATAGAAAGCAGACGTTGAACAATAATTGATTTGAAATTTCAAAAACATATCCTGAAAATTGCGCTTTTTACAAGCGCATTTTTTTTATACCCAATCATTTCGATTGGACAAGGAAATGTGCTTGAATTACTGCCGGGAGCAGAAAAATTAGGTTACAACAAAAAACTAGGCTATCAATACCTTGTGAGTGGTGTCAACTTTGTTTATCAAGGAAACACCATGTATTGTGATTCAGCTCATTACTTCGATAAAAGATCTGAAGTGCGTGCATATGGAAATGTGCACATAATGAAGGCTGATTTAAATCTTTTTTGTGATTCACTTTACTACAATGGTAAAACGAAGAAAGCTAAACTCTGGGGACATGTTCGCGTTCGTGATTTGGAATACAAACTCACGACTGACTCTCTGGATTACAATGCTAAAAAAGGCCAGGCAGTATATCGGCATGGTGGAAAAATTGAAAGCATTGTATCAAATGAAGTGTTAACAAGTCGCGTAGGTTATTTTTACCCGGAAACAAAGAATTTCTTTTTTAGCGGAAAGGTCAAATACAAGAATGATGAATTGTCAATGTCAACTGACACGCTGCAATACCTTTATTCAAAACAAATCACCTATTTCTATGGGCCAACGAAAATAGTCCGCAAAAAAACCACCATGTTTTGCGACAAAGGATGGTACAATGTTAAGACTGAAGAAGGATGTCTGATTAAAAATGCCAAAATACTAGATGGAACAAAAATAATACAAGGCGATACCCTGCTCTATCAGCCTCAAAAGGGACAGTCGATTGCAAAAGGACATGTTTATTATCGCGACACAACTGAAAAGATAACATTCTTTGGAGATCGTGCATTGAATTCAGACTCAAAGCATTTCTCACAAATTACCGGACATGCTCTAGCCGTAAAAGTTCAAAAGAAAGACACGATTTATATTCATGCTGACACTTTATTCAATCAAAATGATACGCTTGGAAAAACGCTGATATCAAAAGCTTATCATGGCGCAAAGATCTATAACAAGTCAGTACAGGCAAAATGTGACAGCTTAAACTTTAGCGATACTTCCCAAGTCATTCAATTGTTTAATGAACCAATTGTTTGGGCAAAAAACGCAGAATTAAAAGGTGATCAGATTGATATTTTCCTGAATGATTCATTGGTTGATCACATTCTCATTCAAGAGCATGCTACAGTTTTAATGGAAATTGATTCGGGTGCATACTACAATCAAATCGGCGGAAAGAAAATCACTGCCTTTTTCAAAGAAAATGAATTGATACGATCGGATGTTAGTGGTAACGCTAAAACAATTTTTTATCCGGAAAAAGAAGAAAAAACGGACACAACAATTCAAGTAAAAAGACTTGGAATGAATCGTTTGTTTGCAAGTGATTTACGTATTTATTTAGACAGTGGTGAGGTAACGGGGATTACTTATTTTGATGAGCCCGATGGCATCTTCTTTCCAATGAATCAAATTGATTCAGAAGAACAATTTTTACCTGATTTTAAATGGAATGCTCTTTTGCGACCTAAAGATCCAGAATCACTGACAAACGATTAACTTACCTCTTCATCATTATCCCAGCGGGTCACACGTTTAACACCTTCTACCTCTTCAAATTTCTTCATCAATTGCTCAAGATGTTCAGTATCGTAAACAAGTACTTTCATCTTTCCTTCAAAAATTCCATCCTCTGATTCAAAGGAAATTGATTTCATATTTACATTGTGCTGCTTTGAAATAATTTCTGTCAATCGATTCACTAACCCTAGGTTATCAATTCCACTAATGCGGATAGCTGCGATTCTCTCTTCTAATTTTTGTGATTGCCACCTAGCTTTGATGCATCGGTATGCCATTTTAGACATCAAATGTTCGGCATTCGGACAATTGTTACGGTGCACCTTAATTCCTTCATTAATTGTAATAAACCCAAATACTGCATCACCAGGAATTGGGTTGCAACAGCGCGCCATCTGGTATTGAATATTCTTAAAGTCTTCACCAATAATCAAAGTATCCTGCGACTTATTAATTTTTGTTTCAATGGCATCTTTGTGACGATCTTTTTTAACAGTGACTGCTTTTTTCTCGAGCTGCAGCATGCCATTCACACAATCGATATCTCTCAACCTAGCAAGATCAATCTTGCCTTTTGCTATTCTGAAATAAAGCTCTGTTGCAGTTGGAACCTGAAAATATTTTTCAAGAAAAGTTATGTTTTCGGATGCGAAACGGATGTTGTGCTGCTTGAATTTTCGATCGAGAATTTCTTTTCCATCTAAAGCAATGGCTTTTCTTTCTTCATTCAAGGAAGCACGAATCTTTTGCTTCGCACGAGCAGATTTTACAAAACGCAACCATTCTTCATTCGGCTTTTGTTTAGCCGAAGTAATAATTTCAAGCTGATCCCCACTCTGCAATTCATAACTCAATGGAACAAGTCGGTTATTCACTTTTGCACCGATGCACTTATCACCAATTGCAGAGTGAATATCATACGCAAAATCTAGGATAGTAGAACCATTCGGTAAAACACGTAGTTCTCCTTTTGGTGTAAATACATAAATTTCATCAGCAAATAAATTCAATTTGAATTCATTCACAAAATCCATCGCATTGGAATCTGGATTTTCGAGTAATTCACGAATTTCTGTTATCCAGCGGTCAAATTTACTTTCCTCCGAATTTGATTCTTTGTATTTATAATGTGCTGCCAAACCACGTTCCGCAATCTCATCCATCCTTTTAGAACGAATTTGTACTTCCACCCATTTTCCTTGCGGCGACATTACAGTTGTATGCAATGATTCGTAACCATTTGCTCTAGGTGTTGAGATCCAATCACGCAGTCGATCTGGACTAGGCTGATAATAATCTGTTACGATACTGTAAATCCTCCAACAATCCGGTTTCTCCAACTCAATGGGTGTGTCAACAATTATACGAATCGCAAAAAGATCATAGACTTCCTCAAATGGCACTCCTTTTGTCGTCATTTTACGCCAAATAGAAGACACTGATTTCGTGCGTGCCTTGATGTCAAAAACATAACCTTCATGCAAAAGAGCCTCTCTAATAGGCGATACAAATCGGCGGATAAATCTATTCCTGACATCCTTGGATGATTTCAGACTCGATTCGATTTGTGCATAGATATCAGTTTCACTGTAAAGCATGGAAAGATCTTCCAATTCGCTCTTTATTGAATAAAGACCCAATCTATGTGCTAAGGGAGCGTAAAGGAATTTAGTCTCCGATGCAATTTTCAATTGTTTATCCGGACGCATACTTCCGAGTGTACGCATGTTATGCAAACGATCTGCAAGTTTGACCAAAACCACTCGAATATCATCCGAGATGGTCAAAATCATTTTTCTAAAATTTTCAGCCTGAATGGATGCATTTTCATCAAAAACTTCTGGAATTTTAGTCAATCCGTCAATAATCAGTCGAACGCGTGCACCAAAAAGATCTTCGATATCCTGTAACGTAATATGCGTATCCTCTACCGTATCATGCAAAAGAGCACAGACAACCGCCGTTGCACCCAATCCCATTTCTTCGGCACAAATTCTTGCCACAGCAATAGGATGATAAATGTATGGTTCACCCGACTTTCTGCGCATTTCTTTGTGTGCCTCCACAGCAACATCAAATGCTTTACGAATTTTTCTTGTGTCTTCTTTTGAACGGTCTTTCACCGCACGCAACAATCCTTTAAACGCATTTAGAATTTCTTTGCGTTCTTGCTCCAGATCGATGTTTGGGAATTTAGAAGACGACTCGGACATAATCGAATTATTTTGCAGGTAATATTTTTGCAGCAACTTCACCAAAACCTACACGAACACCATCTTTACTTGAATAGCCTCGCATAATCACTGTATCATTGTCTAAAATGAATTTTCTTTCAGAACCATCATTCATTTTTAATGGTTTTGTGCCTTTCCATGCTAATTCCAACATAGAACCATATGAGTCTTCCGTTGGACCAGAAATAGTACCTGAACCCATTAAATCTCCACAACGAACGTTGCAGCCATTAACTGTATGATGCGCCAACTGTTGCGCCATGTTCCAATACATGTATTTGAAATTTGACCTACTGATGGTAGTCTCCTCTGAATTTTCTGGCTCTATAGCAACTTCTAGATTGATGTCATATGATTTCAACCCTTCAAACTTTAAATAGCTCAAAACTTCAGGATGTTGTGAAGGAGTTTCTACTTTAAATGGTTCCAGCGCATCCAATGTTACAATCCACGCAGAAATTGAGGAAGCAAAATTTTTCGCCAAAAAAGGTCCAAGTGGAACATATTCCCATTTCTGTATATCTCTTGCAGACCAATCATTGAATAGACACATACCGAAAATATAATCTTCTGCTTCTTCCGTAGAAATACTGTCTCCCAATGGTTTTCCATCGTAAGTAATAAAAGCCATTTCCAACTCAAAATCCAACTGTCTAGAAGCTGAAAAAATAGGATCTTGGTCATCAGCAGGTTTGATTTGTCCTTTAGGGCGATAAATCGATTGACCTGATAGTATTACAGAACTTGCTCTTCCATGATATCCAACAGGAATCCACAACCAGTTTGGCAATAATGCATTCGCTGGATCACGGAACATCACACCAACATTTGTTGCGTGCTCCTTTGAAGAGTAAAAATCTGTGTAATCTCCAATTTGAACTGGCATGCACATTTCAACATGATCAGCTGAAATTAACACTTGAGCTACGTGGTGTTCATTTTTTTGTAAATCGTCTTGATCTGCTCTCAATAACTTGGAAATTCGATTACGCAACTCACGTGTGGCTTTTTTACCTTTTTTCATCAATGGATTTAAAAATTCATTGTCAAAATCAGACAGTTCAAAAGAAAGATTCTCCATGTAACCCAACACGTAGAGTGTTTTAAGGTCGAGCACATGATCACCAATGCGCACGCCAACTCGTGGTGTCAATTGATGAGTTTTGAAAATTCCAAATGGCAAATTCTGAATTGGAAAATCTGAATTAGCAGGGACATTCACCCATGATGTTAAAGTAGGATTATTTGCAGCAATTGACATGTGTAGTATATAAATTGTAAATAAATATAAGAAATTAAACGTTAAATCTGAAATGCATGATGTCGCCATCTTCGACAACATATTCTTTTCCTTCCACCTTGAACTTGCCCGCATCTTTTACAGCAGACTCAGAACCTAATGTCGTGAAATCGCCGTATTTCATAACCTCGGCACGGATAAATCCTTTCTCAAAGTCGGTATGAATCACACCTGCAGCTTGTGGAGCGGTCATTCCTTTTTTAATTGTCCAAGCACGAACTTCTTTTTCACCCACTGTAAAATAAGTTTGAAGATTCAACAAACTATATGCAGAACGTATCAATCGATTCACGCCAGGTTCATCCAAACCTAATTCATCCAAAAACATTTGTCGCTCATCATACGTCTCAAGCTCGGTGATGTCAGCTTCTATTTTCGCACCGATAACCAATACCTCAGCGTTTTCATCTTTTACAGCATCCTTTACTTTTTCTACGTACGTGTTACCTGTTTTAACAGAACCTTCATCCACATTGCAGAGGTACAATACAGGCTTGGATGTAATCAACTGAAATTTTTGAACAATTTCCAACTCCTTCTCATCAAAATCAAGTGACCTTACAGATTTGCCTTGCTCTAAGGCTGTTTTTATTTTCGTAGCTACCTCATTTTCCTTCACAACTTCTTTGTCACCAGATTTTAGCATTCTGGCTATTGAAACAATTCTTTTCTCTATTGTTTCAAGATCTTTTAATTGAAGCTCAATATCGATGATTTCTTTGTCACGAATTGGATTTACACTTCCATCTACGTGGATAATATTTCCATCATCAAAACAACGCAAGACATGAATAATGGCATCTGTTTCACGAATATTTGCAAGAAATTGGTTCCCCAATCCTTCACCCTTGGAAGCACCTTTAACCAACCCAGCAATATCCACAATTTCCATGGTTGTAGGCATTACTCGCTGAGGATTTGCCAATGATTCAAGGACTTCTAATCGATTATCCGGAACTGAAATTGTACCGACATTCGGTTCTATTGTACAAAATGGAAAATTGGCTGATTGTGCCTTCGCATTGGATAAACAATTAAACAATGTTGATTTCCCCACATTTGGCAAGCCAACGATACCACACTTTAATGACATAGTTAATTTTTTTTGCAAAGATAATTATATCGAGAGAAAGCAGAGTTACATTGAAATAGAGAATGCTTAAATATTTAATTCATTACTTTTTCAATCAAAAAATGTTAATCTTTCCTTTTGTAGTCCTTGGCATCATCTTATTGACAATTATTGGAATTAGCCTACCCAAACAAAGTGAAATAATTGTTTCGAAGCTTATCCAAAGTAATATTGATGTCGTTTTCCATTATTTTGCCGATTTTGAACAATTTGCAAAATGGAATTATTGGTCAAAGAAATCAGATCACAATAAACAACTCATTCAAGATGAAAAAATGAGTGTAGGACATCGTTACGAATGGCAAGGAAATCATAAAATGACATCTGGAAGCATTGAAATAACTCATATAGAAGTGAATCAACGAATAGAATTTTTAATGAATATTGGTTTTGTCAAATCTGCCATTGCCAGAATTGATTTCGAAACAAAAGAAAATGGTACATTAGTCCTTTGTAAAATTTATATCCAATATGGAAAAAATCCCATTTCAAAATTGACTTACTTACGAAATAAGAGATCGATTAAAAAAGGTTTTGAATTTGGACTTAATAACCTAAAAGAGCAACTCGAAAAATGAAAAAAACTGCCCTTATACTTTTAAACTTTATTCTTTTAATACATTCTCAATATCAAGCTCAATCTCAAGATTCAGTTTTCATTCGTTCTATTTTCAACGAAGCACTCAGTCATGGACATGCTTATGAAGACTTAAGAGGCTTGTGCAAAGATGTTGGCGCACGTTTATCAGGATCGCCTGAAGCCCAAATGGCCGTTGAATGGAGTAAATTGAAAATGGAAAGTTACCATTTTGATAAAGTTTACCTTCAACCAATTATGGTTCCTCATTGGGAAAGAGGCACTAAGGAAAGTGGTTGGTTGCGTGAAAAAAATGGGGCAATGCATAAAATCAATCTTTTAGCACTTGGAGGATCTATTGCTACAGAAGGTCTGCTTGAAGCTGAACTTATTGAGTTTAAATCCCTCGATGAATTAAAAAAATCCAATAGAAATGCTGTTGAGGGAAAAATCGTTTTCTTAAATCAACCGATGGATGAACAACAAATAAGTACATTTCGGGCTTATGGTGGCTGCTGGCCTGTTCGCGGACAGGGAGCTGTTGAAGCAGCCAAATTAGGTGCAAAAGGATTGATTATTCGTTCGTTAGCCATGCCCTTAGATGATCATCCACACACAGGTTCAATGCAATACAATGATTCTGTGACAAAAATACCTGCTGCTGCCGTTTCCACAATCGATGCAGATTTTATTGCAAACAAATATTCAACTGAAAAACACTTAAAATTTAACCTAGAACTCAACTGTAAATCCTATCCTGATGAGCCATCTTTTAATGTAATTGGTGAAATAACCGGAAGAGAAAACCCTAACAATATCATTACGTTTGGTGGTCACCTTGATTCGTGGGACGCAGGAGAAGGTGCGCACGACGATGGCGCCGGTGTGATCCATTGCCTGGAAGCTTTGCGTATTTTGAAAAAATTAGATTACGCGCCAAAAAACACGTTGAGAGTCGTGTTTTTTATGAATGAGGAGAATGGAAACATGGGTGGAAAAACCTATGCTACTTGGACTAAAGCAAAAGGTGAGAACCAGATAGCTGCACTTGAAAGTGATCAGGGTGGATTTTCACCCAGAGGATTTCACTGCGATGGAAACGAGCATACTATTGAGCTTTTAAAAAGTTTCGCACCTCTTTTTGCTAATTACGGTTTACATGACTTTGGTAAAGGAGGCGGTGGCGTGGATATTGGTCCTTTAAAAAAAGAATACGCCGCTATCCCATTGTTTAGTTTTATTCCAGATTCCCAAAGGTATTTTGACTTTCACCATGCACCTTCGGATATTTTCGAAAACGTAAACAAAAGAGAACTTGAATTAGGCGCCGCCGCAATCTCTTCAATTATCTTTTTACTTGACAAGAATCTTTAGTATGAACATGTGGTGTTAATAATTTGACACTTTTTTAAAGGATTATCTGCCTTAAAAAGCCTAATTTTGCTCAAAATTGAAACGCCCTAACAATCTACAAGGCGACCAAAAAACAGCACTATGGTTCAAGACATTTTTGAAAAAATCCGAAGCAACAGAGGTCCAATCGGACAACACGCCAAAGAATCACATGGTTATTTTACTTTTCCAAAATTGGAAGGAGCAATTGGGCCGCATATGGTATTCCGTGGTAAAAAACGCCTTAATTGGAGTTTGAACAACTACCTTGGATTGGCTGATCACCCAGAAGTACGTGAGGCGGATGCTAAAGCTGCAGCTGAATTCGGTCTGGCTGCTCCAATGGGAGCGCGTATGATGAGCGGAAACTCAAATTATCACGAACAATTGGAAGCGGAATTATCTGCATTTGTAGGCAAGGAAGACACAATCCTATGTAACTTCGGATATCAAGCCGTAGTATCTGCAATCGATTGTTTGGTGGATCGCAGAGATGTTATTGTTTATGATGCTGAATCACATGCATGTATTTTAGATGGTGTTCGCCTTCATATGGGTAAACGATATGTTTTTAAACACAATGACATCGAAGATTGTGAGAAACAACTAGAAAGAGCGACTAAATTAGCAGAAGAGCAAGGAGGTGCAATCTTGGTTATCACTGAAGGTGTTTTTGGAATGCGCGGTGATCAAGGAAATTTGAAAGAAATTGTTGAATTAAAGAAAAAATTCAACTTCCGTTTGTTTGTTGATGATGCCCATGGAATTGGGACACTTGGTGAAACTGGTGCAGGAACTGGTCAAGAGCAAAACTGCCAGGACAGTATAGATATTTATTTTGGAACATTCGCTAAATCATTCGGCTTAATTGGAGGATTTATTTCAAGCGATGAGCAAGTTGTGGAATATTTACGTTACAATATGCGTTCTCAAATTTTTGCTAAAGCGATGCCAATGCCACTTGTACTTGGTGCCTTGAAGCGTTTAGAATTGATGAGAAATCACCCAGAATACAAAACGAAACTTTGGGAAATTACAAATGCACTTCAAAATGGGTTGAAAGATGCTGGATTTGACATCGGACCAACAGGATCATGTGTAACTCCCGTATACATGAATGGTTCTATTCCTGAATCAACTAATTTGATTTACGATTTGCGCGAAAATTTCAATTTGTTCTGCTCAATGGTTGTTTATCCTGTGGTACCGAAAGGCATGATCATTCTTAGATTAATCCCAACTGCAGTCCATACTTTGGAAGATGTTCAATATACAATCGAATGCTTCTCTAAAATTGTTGGAAAACTAAAAGCAGGAGAATACATGTCTGATAAAATTGCATCCGTGTAATCAATGATACTATTTATTCAAAAGACCGGTTATGCCGGTCTTTTTTTTGTTTTTAAATGATGGAAAAGGGAATAGAGTTACTTCTTAAATCAATCGAACTTGAGGAAAAAGAACAAATAAAACGCTATCAACTGGAAGGCGGAGCAACACTTAAAATGCTAAAATCTTCAGGATTAGCGATACACCCAATTCGTGTGAATCGTAAATCTTTCGGTTATTTAGACTATCCAGAGATTACGTTCTCAACACCCTATCCATCAGAGGCAAATTCATTTCGAGATGGATGTTCCATAGAACTTTTCTGCACTGGTGAAGAACCGATAAAAGGCATGCTATTGTTTTATGATGGAAGAAAAGGAGAATTCAGATTATTTACATCCGATTTTCCTGACTGGATAGAAGATGAAGGAACAGGAATTAAAATTGCTCCAGACGTTCGAACAACTCAAATTATGAGAAATGCAATAGAGTCAATTTCAAACAATAAACAATTATCCCATCTATTTCAAAAAATTCACAACAAGCAAGTTGAAATTAAATCTATTGATCAAACCTATTCAGAAATTAACTTAAAAAACGAAGGACTTAACGACAGTCAAAAAATTGCAATTCATCAAATTATTAAAGGAAATCAAGAAATTCAAATAGTTCATGGTCCTCCTGGAACAGGAAAAACAACTACACTAATCGAAGCTGTTTGTCAGCTTTCTGAAGAAAAAAAAAGAATCTTAATTGCTGCACCGAGCAATACTGCTGTTGACCACTTTGCCCTTCAATTGAATAGATTGCATCCTAAAATAAATATATTGAGGGTTGGGAATAATTCAAAAGTAAATGAACAGATTTTACCCTTTACTCCTGAAGGAAAATTAAAAAATAGCAAGGAAGAAAAGGAGATCAAGCGACTTAAAATTCAAGCCGAAGAATTGCGAAAAATGGCTCATCAATACAAGCGTAACTTCGGCAAGGATGAAAGAGATCAGCGCAATTTATTGATTAGAGAAGTAAAAAATATTCGCAAACAAATTCGCGACATACAAGAATTCAATGAAGAAAAGCTTTTTGAGCAGGCACAGGTTATTTTAGGGACACCTATTGCACTTTCAGATATTTATAAAGATAGCGATACAAAGATGGATGTTTTGATCATTGATGAAGCCGGTCAATGTTTAGAACCTTTAGCCTGGTGTATTTTTCCATTTGCAGATCGAATAATTCTAGCAGGTGATCACTTTCAATTGCCACCTACTATTCTTTCCCAAGAAGCAATTCAACTTGGTTTTAATCGATCCATTTTGGAAGTCTGTGCTGAAAATCTGCAAGAAATCAATCTCTTGAATGTTCAATATCGCATGAAGGAACCAATTGTAGAATTTTCAAATCAATACTTTTACAAAGGAAAAGTGCAATCAGAAGCTTCCCTGCTTTCTAAAGCCGAACATTTGTATTTTTTCGATACTGCCGGCGCTAGTTGTGACGAAGAAAGTGGCGAAGACGGATCAAGCCTAATCAACTATGGTGAAATCACTGCAATTTCAAAATTGATTGACAAATATGAACTTTCAGTAGAAAAAACAGTGCTCATTTCACCCTATGCAGGTCAAGTAGCATTGCTTAAGAATGAATTTTCAATTTATCAATCAAGCACAATTGACAGTTACCAAGGACAAGAAAAAGAAAACGTAATTATTTCTCTGGTAAGATCGAACAATGAAGGAGAAATTGGTTTTCTAAAAGATTATCGCCGAATGAATGTTGCTATGACACGAGCAAAAAACAGGCTCTTTATAATTGGAGATAGCGCAACATTAGGGTCAGATTCTTTTTATGCGCAACTTCTTGATTATGCCGAATCAATAAACTCCTATCATAGCGTTTGGGAACTTGAAGGATAAAATTGGGATTACAATTCTTTCAACAAAGTACACAACTCCTCAATCTCTTCAGCACTATTAAAAGCGTGGAGACAAATACGAATGCACTCCGCTCCTTTCGCAACTGTTGGACTATAAATCGGCTTCACAGCAAATCCTTTTTTCTGAATTTCCTCAGCAATTCGTTTTGTTTTTTCAATTGAACCAAAGGTCACTATTTGAATGGGTGACCTAGCATCAGATTTAAAATTAAAATGCCCTAAGTTACTTCTGAAAAGTCGAATATTTGCGTGCAGTTTTAGCTGCAATAAATCAAAATCAAGATAACAGCTCTGCTGAATCAAGGTATATGCTGATGGTGGCAAAGCCGTCGTGTAAATGAACGATCGAGCAAAATTAATGAGAAACTCTTTCAAGTTTAATGGCCCCAAGATAGCTGCACCATGACAGCCAAAGGCTTTTCCAAAAGTCACTAATCGGGCAAATACTTTGTCGTTAACTCCTAATTCAACCACCAAACCTTTTCCGAAGACTCCGCAAGCGTGCGCCTCATCGACAATTAAATACACACCGAATTTGACACATATTTCAGCAATTCTTTTTAACGGTGCTAAATCACCATCCATGGAATACAAGCTTTCAACTGCAACATATACAGCACCCTCTGCCCTTCGGATTTTTTTCTCAAGATCTTCTGTGGAATTATGCTCAAATGAGTATGCTTTAGCATTAGACATCCTAATTCCATCGCGAACACTGGCATGCACAAACTGATCATAAATGATCGTATCGCCCTTTTGAGGTACAGAACTAAAAAACCCAAGGTTTGCATCATATCCTGAGTTGAAAACCAAAGTTGATTCAACCCCAAAATAATCAGCCAAAAACGTTTCACATTGTTCAGCTTCAATAGAATTTCCAGAAATCAACCTGCTACCAGTACTTCCTTTTATTGAATGAGGCAATGCATTCAATTGTTTCGATAATCCTAAGTAATCATTGGAATAAAAATCTATCATTCCCTCCAAACAAGAAAGGGAACGTAACGTTCCCTCTTGCTTTCTTGCTTTTAGTTTATCAAGTAACTTTGCATCCATTAATTGGACCCAACTGTTTTTATTTTTCTTGGTTCGAATCCTTCTGCAGTCACTTTTTCACGTGCTGCTTCTAATTCCAAAGCTCGTTCGGCTTCTTGTTTTTTACGAGCAATTATTTTTTCATCTGGCTCAGTAACTGGTTTTTCACCATCCGCAAACGCCTCTTTCGGAAGTAGGCCTAGAATTTCAAACATCTCCTTATCCTCATTGAACTCTGGATTCGGTGTTGTAAGTAATTTATCTCCCGCAAAGATGGATCCTGCACCTGCCATAAAACAAAGAGCTTGAGCTTCCATACTCATCTTTGTTCTTCCCGCAGAAAGTCGAACCACTGACTGAGGAAAAGCAACTCTTGTCGTAGCAACCATTCGAATCATCTCCCATTGTTCAATTGGCTTTTGGTCCTCAAGCGGAGTTCCCTCAACTGCGACTAATGCATTGATAGGAATTGAATCGGGTGGTGTTTCCATTTCCATATAACTCAACAAAAGACCAATACGGTCTTCAACAGCCTCGCCCATTCCAATAATACCTCCAGAACAAACAGTTATTCCTGCTTTGCGTGCATTATCAATGGTATTCAATCGATCATCGTATTCGCGTGTAGAAATAATATCCTTGTAGAAATCTCGAGACGAATCAAGATTGTGATTATACGCAAATAAACCTGCTTTTTTTAATCGAACAGCCTGATCTTCATTCAGCATTCCAAGCGTACAACAAACCTCCATATCAAGGTCATTTACTGCCTGCACCATTTCAACGACTGTGTCGAAATCTTTATTGTCACGCACTTCCCTCCATGCAGCACCCATGCACAAACGTGAAGATCCATTTGCTTTTGCATTTTGTGCCTGTTCTACAACCGATTCTACAGTCATTAGTTTGTGTGCCTCAACATCAGTATGATAGCGCGCAGCTTGTGGACAATAACCACAATCTTCAGGACAACCTCCCGTTTTTATACTCAACAAAGATGACATTTGCACCTCCCTTGGATTGTGAAATTGACGGTGAATTGTTGCTGCTTCAAAAACCAGTTCCAAAAGTGGTTTATTATAAAGTGCTAAAAGACTTTCTCTGTTATTGTACGTTGAATTTACTTTCATCATCAATGGTTTGGTGCAAATATAAGAATTAGGTCTGAAAAGATTATTGCTCCGCAGAATCAAGCTTTATGAAGCAAACAAACAGCATATGCTTTAACAGCTCTCCTTTCACCAAAAGAATCAACTTTTTCGTGCGTTGTGGCTTTTATAGAGACCTCATCAACAGTGACTTTTAGAATAGAAGCGATTATTTCTTGCATATCCGGAATATGTGGATTCAACTTCGGTAGTTCAAGAATTACCGTGCAGTCAATATTTACAACTGACCAACCTTTTTCGCTGATCAAATTCACAACTTCTTTTAAAAGTATTTTTGAGTCAATTCCTTTGTATTTGGGATCTTTATCTGAAAAATGATAGCCAATGTCTCGCAGATTAGCGGCACCTAGCAATGCATCACAAATGGCATGTAATAACACATCTGCATCAGAATGTCCTACTGCACCTAAATCTGATTCAATTTTTTTACCCCCAATAAATAGTTCATGTGTCTCAGATAACTGATGCACATCAACGCCAAAACCGATACGGATATTCATGAATTATTCTGGTTTAGCATCTCCACTGTCTGCTGCACCGCTATCACCAAGGGTGAAACGAAGTGTGAAGCGCAATGTATTAGCCAGAGGACTTTGACGACCATTCAAAGAAGCTAAATAAGAAATGTCGACTCCGAATTTGTTGTATTTAAATCCTACACCCGCATTAAAATACTGTCGGTTTCCTTTGTTTTTATTTTCGTAGAATACACCACTTCGAATTGCCAAAACATTGTTGTACCAATATTCCAATCCAAGTGCCAAATTCACCTCTGCCAATTCTTCTTTCAACTTGGTTCCTTTCGCAACTTGAAAAGACCCGTCCGTATTCTGAATATAATCTCCACTCCCATCCTTCAATGGAGTACCAGGCGCATCATAAAACGATTGTAACATACCTGAGATGACACCTACATCAGAATTTCGACCTGATATAAGCATGTTATCTCCGCCATAAAAATCATAAATCGCAGGTGTAGGAACTAGTAATTTTTGTAGATCAAAACATACTGCAAGGTTGTTGTATTTATCAAACTCAGCCTTGAATGAGTTACCAATTTTTAAATTCATCGGTATGAAATCACGTGTCGCTAGTTCTGAATAGGCTACCTTGTTTCCGATGTTGTTTATGGTAGCTGCAAAAGTGTAAACTCCTTTAGTACTTCCAATTTTTGCATCGTCATTATAGTATGAGAAGGATAAATCAGTCGCACCAACAACACCTGCTTTCGTATTAACACCTGCCACAGTTAAACCTCCTGTCAAATTTGAATATGCAAATTTTCCATTCACACCGATACTCAATTTCTCACTCAATCGAAATGCATAAGCTCCGGTTATTTCAAATTCACTTGGTTTATCATCGCGAATTACATTTCCTGAAGCATCTGTGAAGGTAATTTCACCCAAGCTAAAAAAGCGAAGAGATCCACCAATCGCGTTTCGCTCATTAACTCTATGATAACCAGACAAATAAGATAAATGAATGTCATTTGTCAATTGTCTCAACCACGGAGTATAAGATAAACTTACTTGAGACTTTTCTTTAGCAAAATTTAAAAGTGACGTATTCCAATAAACTGAATTGGCATCAGCACTTAGGGCTGTTCCTGCATCACCCATTCCTCCTGCTCTTGAATCCGGTGTAATAGCCATAAAGGGAACGGCCGTTGTTATTGTGTTGAGCTGCAAGTCATTTTGGGTTACACCACTTCCCGTTGGTTGAGCAAATGCTTTCAACGACAGAGCGATGCAAAAGAGACTGAGGATGAATTTATACATGTCCTTTAATACTTTGGGGTGACAAATATACGCAAATACACCTGCTTTATTGTGTGATTATTTTAATAAAACCAATTTTTCTGTTTTCTCAGCTTTAGTTCCATCCGGAGAATTCACCTTCAATGTATACACGTATACTCCTTTGGCAAGCTGATCGCCAAAATCATCCCTTCCATCCCAGTCTATTCCTTGAGAACGAAAACCTTCTGTATTGACAATTTGATTCAATGTTCGCACCAACCGACCTGAAACTGTGAAAATTTGAATTTGCGTCTCCAATTGCGAACAAACTTGATTGTGCTCAAAATAAAACTGTGTCTTAGTCGTGAAAGGATTCGGATAATTCAACACATGGTCCAATGCCATTTCAGCTTTTTCCTGTACAATAAAATCAATGGATTTTTCTGATGAATTATTATTCACATCCCAAACTTTGACAGTCAATTTGTGCTTCCCTTTTTCCAATGTTGGAAAACTATAATTTACCTCACCAGATTGATACGAATCGAGTGCTGCCGAGTAATAATCGTTCAATACAATTGGATTTGCAGTGTTGTCGTCTAGAATAACCGTCAAATCATGACCTATACCATTGCCTACAGTGTTGATACCATTTTCATCAAACAATTCGGCCAACAACTGAGGTGTTTCATCTGTAATACCGCCACTAACAAAGTTTTTATCATTTATATACAAGGAAATATCAGGTCCTTGAGTATCGGTAATCCCATTTGGATCAATACCACCGATAATTAAACGATCGTCCGAACCGCTAGCATCTGTTTGAATATCACTTGCATAGTAACTAATCTTTCCATTACTATAAGAGAAATTAATGTCCTTTGGAACAATAAACGAAAAAGCAAAATTCCCATTCGTGACTGTCGCCTTCCCTTTATAAACAATGTTTTTTTGTAATTCAAAATCGATTACCGGCGAATCTGCGTTTTGTCCTAATGTGGAAAGGTTTTTTGGTTTGTCCAAGATAGACGGAGTAACAATACCATTAAAATTTGACAATAGATTCCCATTAAAATCCTCTAAATGTCCTTTGATAGTGACCTTGCTCAACGCTCTGATTGTATCTATTTCAGCTACCGGACTTAAACCATTGATCGTATCTGTAACAACTCTTAGTCTCGGCAGTGCTATCTTCAAAGCAGGATCTCCAATCAATGTGAAACTGCGTTTATTATCAGAAGAACCAGACCCATTTTTAGTTAATCGCATAATTTCACCGAAAGCAAGTGGTTCATTGTTTGAATCACGCGTAAAAACGTGCTCATAAAATTGTAAACCAGTAACGGTATTGACTCCAAAAAAAACGGAACGTGATGTTGTCATTAATGCAATTGCACCTCCAACTGCATTTAAAGAAACGTATTCACCTGCTGAAAGTCGCGCCGGATCATCATACTTCGTGAATTCACAGGTAGCTGAAACGAATAAATTCAATTTATTAATATTGCTCCAACTTTGGATCTGTGGTACTGTAACAACGCGTTCTTCAGCTAACCCAACTTCACCGCCATGCCCAACATAATTAACAACCAATGCACCACGTTCAACTCTATCCGTTATTGCATTAAAAATATCTGGATAGCGCTCACCACCTGCAGTTGTAACTTGAGTGTAAGCATCACAATATAATTTATCACAATTCATATCTCGATGATTTGCTTTTACATAATCATATTGCGGCTCAGTGTCTTGAACTACAAAGTAACCACCTTCCTCATCATCCGCTATTTGAACGTAATTCAATCGCCAATCACCAAAAGTAGAGGATGCTCCCTGAGCATTACATTGACCGGAATTTGCTGAATTTGAATAAATGGAAGAACCATTTTTCATATAGTGTTCAATTTTATCGACTTGTTCCTTGGCTGTCTTTGTATCTGAAATCAACAATCTACCGACACCAATATCTAATAAATCAGTTGGAGTGATTGCTTCATTATTATCTAACATCCCGTAGTAATCATCTGTAACAAGTGCTGAAATATGATTTTCACCATCTAACACCTGATAGGTCGGAACATAATTATTGTTATTAGAAACCCGGTCTTTTGGATCATACGTACCATCCCCAAAAAGCAAAAGATATTTTGGTGGTGTACCAGAAGAGACAGAACGGTCATAAAACATCTTTGCAAACATTCGAATCGCTGTCGGATCTAACATTCCTGAACTAAATTCATTATAGACTTGGTCTGTTGTAACGACATGAACCGATAATCCTTCTGATTCATGCAAAGCTGCAAGTCGATTGGCTTGTGATAAAAAATCCCTATGCGTAATCAATAGCATATCGGCTTGGGATAAACCATGTAGATTTTGTGAACTAACTAATCCTATCCTACTTGGGGTTAAAAAAGTTGTTCCATTTGAAGCGACAAATTCACGCAATGTATCAGTTGCAGCAACAAAAGAGAAAGATGTTGAATTAGTAACACCTTGCATTTGGGATGGTAAATGTCTATCTGTCACATCCCAGATAAAACCAGTGCTTGGTAAGGAAGTCAAATTAAACTCGCAGATATTTCCTGTCCCAACAGATTGTAGATCCCTGAAATTAAATTGAGAATTATAAAATATTAGCGATCGTCTGGCATTCAAGAGTATACGATCTAAATAAACGATTGTACTTGGTGAATTTCGAGTGATCTTAATTTTAAAAGGTAAACTTGCAGTTGGATTAGTTAGATTCATTGTTTTCACTGACCGTGCATAATCATATGAAACTGCTGGTAATACGGACGAAGAGAGAATGTTACCATTGACTGAATATTCTTGCGCTGTACCTCCGGCTGAATTAGCATTTGAAGCAACGGCCGTTTTAAAATACGCCGGAGATGCAGCGACAATATCAGGCACATAAAAATTAAATACTTGCTCCAAATCAGTATCAAACAATTCGCCATACCAACGCTGTCCACCTCCTACTAAATTTACAAAGTCGTTTTCATATACATCGCAAAATGAATAAGAAGTAACAACTTGATTTGGTGTTGCCGTATTTAAAGCTTGTAACTGAATCCTCAACGGAGGCTCACTTTGATTGATGTTGATGTAATAACATGAAACATCACTGTAAATGTTCTTATCTAGGTTCATTTCAGTCAAACCATTTGCACTCCAACGACTTGGACCCCATCCATAGAAAAGGAAATAATCGCCTTCATCGAACGACCCATCACTGTCACCAAACATTTGAATTGCATTTTGAGCAAGGTCATCTGTTCTGTCAACTGAATTCAACTCAGGTAATCTACCATCACCATTACCATATATGTGTATGGCGTCGGGGTGAACACCTGAAAGTGAAATACCACACGCGTCTAAAAATGCTTTGTCAATTTTATAAATCCCATCTCGCGCAACACTTATCTTGTACCAAGTTCCATTTCCGGCGCTTAAAACTGATTGAGTAGTAAAACTCTTTTGGGATTTATTTTGAACCGTGGCTTTTGGTGTCAATTTTGTTTTGAATCCCACGACTCTTTTCAATTCATTATTCTCCATTACATATGGAAAGAGATAAATCACTGCAAAAGATTCTTTTCCCGCATGTGTGACCTTTAATTCATAATTCAATTCATTTCCAAAATCAAACCCATGCTTTTCGAGGTAGTGTCGATCCGATATAGGCGCTGCTTCAGTCTGATAATCGACTAATGTATATTGATAATTCGTTGATGATAATTTGACTTTGGAAAAAAAGACAGGTTTACCATTACTCGGTTCTTGACCTTCGATAGATGGTATTGAAGTCTCCTCAGCATTGAATTTAACTTTTAATGGCTCCTTCCATTTTATTTGAAATTCAACGATCTCTTGCCCATAGGCACGAAGAAAAAATAAAAAGGTGAAAAATACTGTAGCTTTAAAACTCATTATTTTTTTATATAATTCTTGGATCATAATACAAATATGATAATTCATTAACAAAGACAACTTGAAAAAAACGCTTTTATTCCTTGAATATTTTATTGGTAATTGCAATATTTGTAACCTAAAATTAAAAATAGCGTTATCTTTGGTCAGATTTCGTTGTTATTAACCATCTATGATGAAAGGACTCAAACGTTTATTAATTGCTTGCTCACTCATTCTACTCTGCGCTAATCTGAATGCACAAGACCCCACGTTTACGCAGTTCTATGCTAATCCACTCTACTTGAATCCTGCATTTGCCGGTTCCCATGGTTGCCCTAGATTTGCTTTGAACTACCGTAACGAATGGCCCCAGTTATCTGGAAATTACGTCACTTACAGTGCGTCTTATGATCAATACTTCAAAAATATTTCTGGAGGATTTGGTGTTTTGGCAACACATGATCAACAAGGACAAGGAACAATCAGAACGTCTATGCTTGGTTTGATTTATTCTTACCATTTGCAGTTGGGTCGTAAATGGAAAATGATGTTTGGCGCCCGAGCTTCTTGGTATCAGAAAGCGCTGGACTGGGATAAATTGACTTTCGGAGACATGATTGATCCTCGAAGAGGATTTATTTATTCTACAGGAGATGTTCCAAGAGGTGGTTCTCGAGGATTCTTTGATGCTTCAGCAGGTATGTTGGTTTTCAACAAGCATTTCTTTGCAGGTGCAGCGTGGCACCATATGAACCGTCCAAACGAATCAATGATTATTGGTGACTCACCACTCCCTTGGCGATTTACAGGTCACGCAGGAGCAGAGATTGTATTGGGTAAAAAATCCAAGTATTCGAATGGAACGTCCATCATGCCAAATGTCATTTATCAATACCAGAATGGTTTTCAGGAATTGAGTGTTGGTACCTATGTAAAATATGGTTCGTTTAACGTCGGAGCTTGGTACCGAAATAGAGATGCATTTATCTTAACAATTGGAATTAACACAGGCAAATTTAAACTTGGCTACAGCTATGATGTTACTGTATCGCCATTGAACAATGGAGTATCAGGTGGTTCACATGAAATATCGATGGGTATCAATCTTACGTGTAAGAAGAAACCTGTTTCTTTCAAAACAATTTCCTGTCCATCGTT
>Ga0315902_10002066_pt1 | contig 31844 bp, 22 predicted proteins | sample LakEriMetagenome_9_FD_203523 | JGI IMG/M metagenome (GOLD analysis project Ga0315902, IMG submission 203523) | Freshwater fungal communities from buoy surface, Lake Erie, Ohio, United States - Buoy 12 MA117 | ecosystem: Environmental > Aquatic > Freshwater > Lake > Lake biofilm | place: USA... | reverse complement strand
AACGCGAAAGCCAAGGACATCGGCAGGCAACGGCGAAAGATTCTGCTAGTCTCTGGTACTAAAGGATCGGCCTGGATGACGTTGGCGAAGCCAAACGTCAACAGGCCCTAGTCTCATGCACAGCTATCTATCGGATTTGTCGGCCAGTGCTCCAGCCATAATCTCATTGCGAAGCTTTGAGATTTGGCTGGTGGTGAAGGCCGACCTTCGTGATCCGAGCGATAGCGAGGTGAGCGGCCTATGCTTCAATTGCGGGTGAAGCTCGTTCAAGCTTGGTCAGGGATGTGCTGACTGCGCCGGTAGGCCGCTTCTTTTCTGGATCTTGAACCAAGCGACTCACAAGGCCTTTGGTTTAGCAGCGAGTCTCAGCTAGACGTCTCGGGGACTTTCGCGCTATGAAGCCCCATGAAAGACGAGCACTGAGGCCCGAATGTAACACACGCCCTTGTGGCGTGTAAAGCGTGTGGGTGCATCGTGGTATCGGTGTCTCTCGAAAAGGAGCCGCCATGAGCAAGTCACCCTCGTCCCACCCCGTTCAAGTCGTTTCACACCCCCTGGTCCAAGACAAACTCACACGCCTACGTGATGCTGGGACGGAACATGGCGAGTTTCGGCGGCATATGGCGGCGATCGGTTATCATCTGTTCTACGAGGCGGCTCGCGATATGCCGACAAGGACAAGCGTGGTAAAGACCCCACTCGAAAGGATGGAGGCGCCTCTCCTCGGCTCTGAGCTGGTGTTGGTGGCCGTTCTTAGAGCTGGACTTGGCTTTCTCGATGGCATTCTGCCTGGCTTCCCCGAGGCACGTGTCGGTTACCTCGGGCTTTCCCGTGATCCCAAATCCCTGGAGGCACACCTTTACTATCAGAACGTGCCTATGGTGAAGGCTGACGATCAGGTGTTTATGTTGGACCCCATGCTTGCGACGGGGCATACGGCGATCAGCGCCCTAGAATTCCTGGAGAGGGCCGGCGCCCGTAGGATTAAACTGGTCTGTCTCGTGGCAAGTCCCGAAGGTATCGAGGTCGTGCAGAATCGCTTTCCACATGTCACGATCTATACGGCCGCCATCGACCGCGCGCTCAACGCCAAAGGCTACATCGTGCCAGGATTGGGCGATGCAGGGGATCGGCTCTACGGAACACTGGGTCACTGATGGAGAGGCCGTGGTATTGAGAATCTCGATGCCTGTCAGGTCAGTTCCTTAGGTCAGACAGGAAGACCTGTGGGAACTGATGCGATCACCGGCTCAGAGGGCGATGATGCCTGTGATGGCTGAAGCTCTCTGGTAGACGGCGACGACTTCGTCGGAACTTTGCATGAGGGTCGTGAGACTTACCGACACATAGCGTCCGTTTTTTGACCAGCGCTCTTGGATCAGGCCGATGGGCATGAGGGTGAGCAACGCGCCCTTCTGTTCGTGCGGTACGACGAACTTGAATAGATACGACGACGGCCACACATGGACAGCATCCAGTTTAGCTTTAAGTTGGTCGAACGAACCCATGTCTACCCCTGGTGCGCATTATCGACATGCTATCATAGTAAGGTATTTCCTGGCAAATTGCAAAAGTTTTGGAGCTTTTGCGACTAAATCCTGATTTCTAAGAGTATCTTGGCGTTTTCCAAGGTTTTTCAAGTGTCACGCCACAAATTTTCTAGTATCAAAAAATCTCTTTATTCTGCATAGCATGTCATGAGGCAGAAGTGCGATCACTGCCTCTGGAGGTCTTTTTGCCAGGCACAGAGATCTTTCGAGCGGTCGACCTGGATTGGTTTAAGAGATGAGGATCACGAGTGCGGGAAGCCGATTACGATATCATCTTCGTCGGGGCCGGCCTCTCAGGAGGCCTGGCCGCATACCGTTTGCGTCAGCTGCAGCCGCAGCTGCGTATCTTGTTGGTCGACGAGCCTCGGGCGGCAACTTACGAGCAGACCTGGTCGTTCCAGGGGCTTGCTGAACCTCCGAAGGGCCCCTGGGGCCAGGCGCTCTATCGGCCCCAGTCGTCATGGTTAGCCCCGCTGCTGACGCGGAGTTGGGAGAGTTACGACGTCCGATTTCCTCGGCGACAAAGACATCTGAATTTGAGTTATCATAGTTTACGCTACCAGGACTTCAAGGCGCATCTTCGGGCGACCTTCGGAGCCGACTTTCTCGAAGGGCGTGTTCTTCGCTTCCATGCCCGAGCGGTAAGCCTAGCGGATGGACGTTCCTGGCAGGCAAACTGTGTCATCGATGCGAGGGGTTGGCCCGCTGAGGAGCTGGAGGATGTCGGTTATCAAAAGTTCGTCGGACTTAACCTGGAGCTAAAAGAAGCTCACGGTCTCGATCGACCTATCCTCAAGGATGCCTGTGTTCCCCAGACGGACGGCTATCGCTTTTTCTATGTCTTACCGTGGACCTCGCACAGTCTTCTCATCGAAGACACGCACTACAGTTTGAACCCCAGTTTGGACGTAAACGATTACGAGCACGAGATACGCTCCTATGCAAAGGCTCGAGGTTGGCAGATCAAGACAGAGATCAGTCGCGAGCAGGGTGTGCTACCCATTCCTCTCTGGGGACTTGAAGCTCCCCGTCCAAGCTTAGATTGGCCACGAATTGGAGCCGGCGCTGGCCTGTTTCATGCTGTCACGGGCTATTCCATCTACGAGGCTGTATGCACAGCTGAGTGGCTTGCGAGCCAGACCTCATTTCAAGTCGGACCTCTGACTGTCGCCTGCACGATACGAGCCCAGGATGTGTGGCGTCAGCAGGGTTTTTTGCGACGTCTGAACAATATGTTGTTTTATGCAGCTTTACCAGACCGTCGCTACACGGTTTTGGAGCGTTTTTACTCCCATCCTGAGGCACTGATCGCACGTTTTTACATGGGCACGCTGCGTGTTCGGGACAAGCTACGGATCCTTACGGGGAAGCCACCCGTACCTGTGCATAAAGGTCTTTACTATTTTTTCCATAAATTCGGGGTGACGCATGGAACTGCTCAGAAGCTCGCAGCGGTCAAGGACTCTCCATGACACAGGGCAACTCACGGGTGAGTCGAGCCATCGGACCATCCTTGAAGAGTCCTTGTTGACCGATGTGGGACGATGTCCCATCGTTGCCCAGCATTTGGAGCGGATTCTTCTTGCCCCAGCACGCGAGATGCGTGCTCGACCGAGCCACCAATTCCGTTCGCAGCTGGTTGAAATCGGCTTTCGACTCGTGGATGGCGGGCACCCTGACTCCAGAATCGAAGCCAATCTGGCTCTTTGTGGCCAATCGATCGAAGTGCTGCACCTTGGATCCCTCATCATCGATGACATTCAGGATGGTAGTCAGTCACGACGAGGCAGCGCCTCGCTGCATCGCCTGATCGGTGTGCCGCATGCCTTAGGGGTTGGGAATTGGCTGTATTTCTATGCGCTGCGTCTGTTGGAAAATCTCGAGCTTTCAGCCGAACGTAAGCTCCAACTCATGCAGCATTACCATCGGATTGTGGAGTGGGCCCACTATGGTCAGGTGCTGGATCTTTGCATCAAGGTGGACGAGGTCCCCTGGACGGAGGTTGCTCAAATCTGTGAGCAATGTCTGTCGGGCAAAACGGGTTCCCTGGTGAACCTCGCTCTTGTGATGGGGGCAATGATCGGCGGTGCGACGGCAAAGAAGATCGAAGCGATCGGTGAATTGGGGAGGGAGTTGGGCGTTTATTTACAACGTTGGAATGATCTCGGTAACGTGGTGAGTGCCAGCGAGGGTGATAAGCGATTTGAAGACCTACTCTCACGCAAACCCTCATTCGTTTGGGCCTTTGTATGCAAACATTACGGCGAAAAGGGGTTTAAGGACTTCTATGCAGCCGTCGAGCAATTGCCCCGGACCGATTCCTTGGAGCTCTGGCTCGACCAAAACGCTCTGGCTCATCATGCAGGGTCTTGGATTGAGGAGTCCTTCGATACAGCAATTGATCGATATTTAGGCGAAATAGCAGGAGCCTGGCATCAACTAGAGGCATTAGGAAGCCTTCGAGAAAGGATACGCAAAGCTTATGTCTAAGAAACGAGCGATTGTCATAGGAAGCGGATTTGGTGGACTGGCTGCAGCCATTCGCTTGCAAGCCATGGGTTGTGCGACCGAACTTTACGAGCGTCGGGATAAGCCGGGAGGCCGGGCTTATGTCTACGAAGAGGAAGGTTTCATCTTCGATGCGGGACCGACCGTCATCACCGTCCCACAGGTGATCGAAGATCTCTTCACCCTCGCGGGGAAGCGGATGAAAGATTACGTCGAGTTGATAGAGATTCACCCATTTTATCGCCTCTTCTGGGAAGACGGCACGGTCTTTGACTATGACAATGACGAAAAGAAATTACTCGAACAGATTGGGGCCCGGAATCCCGATGACGTGCGCGGCTACAAGGAGTATCTGGAATACGCCGAGGACGTCTACGAACAAGGTTACGTGCGCTTGGGTCATGTTCCCTTCCTGCGGTTCTGGGACATGGTGAAAGTTGCGCCCGATCTCCTTCGTCTCAAGGCCCATCGACCCGTGTACAGTACGATCAGTCGCTATATCAAGGACGAGAAGACTCGCCAGGCGATGAGTTTCAATAGCCTCTTGATTGGTGGCAATCCTTTTGAGATTTCTTCGATCTATACCTTGATCCATCCACTCGAAAAAAAGTTTGGGGTCCATTTCCCCAAGGGCGGTACCCACGCACTGGTTCGTGCTCTGATGAAGGTGTTCGAGGATATTGGAGGAAGGGTCTTCCTCTCAGCGGACGTAGAAGAAATCGTAACTGAAGGACAGAAGGTGCGAGGTATTAGGGTGGCTGGTGACCCTAGCTTAAAGCCTGCCGATCTGGTTGTTTCAAACGGTGATGTCTACCACACCTACAGAAACCTGCTGAAACGAACGGCAAGCGCGCAGCGCACGGCTGATTCCTTGGGGCGTAAAGATTTCTCGATGTCGCTCTTTGTTCTCTACTTCGGAGCGAACAAACGCTGGGATAACCTGACTCATCATAACATTATGTTCGGACAGCGCTACAAGGGTCTCCTTAACGATATCTTTCGTACCGGTAAGCTAGCGGACGATTTCTCACTCTACGTACACGCCCCCTCCGAGACCGATGACTCCTTAGCTCCTGAGGGCTCTTATAGCTACTATGCTCTGGCTCCTGTACCAAATCTCAATATCTCTCAAGTGGATTGGGAGGTCGAAGGGCCGCGCTATGCGGAGCGTATCTTCGACTATCTGGATCGTCACTACATGCCGGGTTTGAAGGACTCTCTCGTCGTCAAACGATGGTTTACACCCAAGGACTTCGAAACAGAGCTCTATGCGCGCCATGGGTCTGCTTTCTCTTTGACGCCAACTCTGACTCAAAGCGCTTATTTCCGTGTGCACAATCGTGATCGCGACGTCGAGGGGCTTTATTTCGTGGGCGCCGGGACGCATCCTGGTGCCGGCATCCCTGGTGTCGTGGGCTCAGCTGATGCAACGTGCCGGGTGATAGCCGATGACTTCCAACTTTCCGAGCACAAGGTAAGAACACATGGCTTTAACCAAGCCGCAGAACCTGCGAGCCTATAGCTACGAGTCGATTGCGAAAGGTTCCCTGAGCTTTGCTTTTGCGGCGAGACTCCTGCCGCTTGGCATCCGCGACCGGGTCGTGAAGCTCTATGCTTGGTGTCGCTACGTCGACAACGAGGTCGACCTGAGGATCAGTCGACTCGATCCTGAGTCTCGCCGGCGGGAATTGGACGCTCTTCAGGACCAGAGCTTTGGTTCGTTTTCGATGCGGACATTACCCGTAGCGATGGAAGCCCTTCGCTCCCTTCGGACGGAAGTTCCCTTTCCCGAAGACTATGCTCGCGATCTGATTCGCGGCATGGAAATGGATCTCGATGGTGTTCACTATGAGGAATTTGAGCAGCTCCATCTCTACTGCTATCGAGTCGCTGGAGTCGTCGGACTCATGATGACGCGCGTGATGGGAGTTGATGATCCGGCGGCTCTGAAGCATGCGGAGGATCTCGGTGTTGGCATGCAACTGACGAATATCTCCCGCGACATCGCCGAGGATGCTGCGATGGGACGCGTGTACCTTCCGGCTAGCTGGTTGCGCGAGGCTGGCATTGAGTTGCCCTCGGAGTTGATGGATCCAACGCATCGCGATCGACTCGTGACGGTGGTCGGTCGGGTCCTAGCTATGGCGGACCGCTACTACCGATCTGGAGATGCCGGGCTGAAGTTCCTGCCACTGCGCTGTGCCATCGGTATCGCTGCTGCACGCGAAATCTACGCAGCCATTGGTCACGAGGTGATGGCACGCGGCGCCCGAGCCTGGGACCAAAGGGTTTGGATTCCTTGGTATCAAAAGCTTTGGTATGCGGGCAAGGGCCTTCTCAAGGTGATGAAGACTTTGCCTTATCGATGGCGGCGCGAGCTGCATACGAATACCCCCAAGACGGAAAGGATGTGAAGCTATGAGTGAGGTTCTGCGCATTCCCAGCAAGCCCCTTCTTCAGGAAGCTCGAGACTACGTTGGTACGGTTCGTCAATTCACGACGGAAGACTGGGTCCGCTATGGTAGCTGGATGGCGACCATCAGCAGTCTCTTTATCGGAGTCAGCTTTTTCTTGGGCATCGGCTATGCCCATGGTGTGCAATATCCAGGCTATGTCTGGTTCATCCCATTCGGTACCGGACTTTTCGTTGCAGCCCTGTCGATTGATGACATCGGGCATCGAACTCTTTACAAGGCTGCACTGAAGTCGGGTGAGGGCCATGTCCACCAGATGATTATCGTCACAGCTGTCACGAGTGTTATGGCTCTTTGTCTTTGTTACGAGCGCGGTGAAATCTTTGCTGTTCCAGCAGTTGGTTTGATTGCGTTATCCTTCTTTTATAGCATCGTAGATGAAGCTCTCCATTGGCATCGCTACCTCACCCGTGGAGTCGATCGAGTTGAAATGTGGAGCCACTTTTTTGCAATTACGGGTCATGTGCTGATGATTTTGTGCTGGTGGCACTGGTATAGCCAGGGTTATCCCGGGGTCAAAGAAACGCTCGCTGTACTACCCTTTTGAGCACCGATATGAAAGAAATTTCGCTCATGATCGGCGCGATGGGGCTGCTCCTGCTTCTCCTCCGCATGTGGCCACGACGGAAGACCGGGTCAAAGTTGAAGCTCTTGCCTTCGAATTGGCCTAAAGTTTCCGTGATTGTGCCGGCGCGCAATGAGGAGGCTATGCTGGGTCGTCTGCTCGATTCGCTTGTGGCCTTAGACTATCCCGAGCTCGAAGTGATTGTGGTCGATGACTGCTCGACGGATAGAACGTTCGCACTCGCCTCTTCCTATCCCATCAGGGTCCTATCAGGGAGAGAGCGACCCGACGGGTGGCATGGGAAGCACTGGGCCTGTCACCAGGGGGCGGAAGCTGCTCGTGGGGATTATCTGCTCTTCACCGATGCGGATACCGTGCATGCCCCCGAAAGTCTGCGGACTGCTATGATAGAACTTCTGGCGTCGGGATCTCAAGGTTTGACCGCTCTGCCCTTTCATGAAAATCCCAAGTTTTGGGAACGCCTGTCTGGGCCCTTCTATCTCCTGCTTCTCGCCGCGACTCGGCCCTATGGAAAGGCCCATCCTCGCCAGTATTTTGCGATCGGTCAGTACTTGCTCTTTGCCCGGAGTGTTTATCACTCCATAGGGGGGCATGAAGCGGTGCGAAGCATTCAGGCTGAGGATTTAGCGCTTGCCAAGCAGGTTCTCCTCAAGGGTGGAGACTGGCAAGTCCACACCGGCAAACCCTTCTACACCGTTCGAATGTACGGAAGTCTTGTCGAGTTTGTGCGTGGCTGGCGTCGCAATTTTCGGGCGGGTGTCCAAATGGGTCCTCCTTGGGCTCCCATCGAAATGACCCTCTATATCGCAGCTTTGGCTGGGGCCGGGTATTGGAAGGATCCCATCGCCTGGGCTCTGATGGGCCTCACGGTCATGAGTATGGTGCCTATGCAGCGCCGATTGGGACGGTTTTCCCTGCTGGGGCCCCTCCTTTGGCCTTTTTCAATCGGACTTTTCTGTCTTGTGACCATCCTAGCACTCTACGACAGTGTCTTCCGGCGGCCTCTGGTCTGGAAAAATCGAAAATATGCCCACGCTCCCTGAGAGCGTGGTTGCTTGTCGAAACTGGAGGGCTCTCGCTACAATAGGAGAAACAGGCGGGGGTCCTCATGCATTATCTTCTCCTTATCAGTCTCATCTATGTGACGGCTTGTAAGCACGGATATCTGAATGTCCGTGGATCGAACGAGAAAAAGCAATCGGTCGGAGCAGACCCTAAGCTGCCTCAAGCGGTTGCCGGTGATGCTATTCCACAAGACAATCGTCCGAGCCTGCCGGAGGAACAATTCGTCATTCCAGATGCAGATATACCACTGGAAGGCGTGCTGCAACGCCGACCCGAAGGGGGGATTGATGTGGGGGGCGCAATTGCTGGCGTGTGGGATAAGACTCTCTCGCCGGTTTACATCAAGGCTGATGCGGTACTGGGTCCTGATAAGATTCTGATCATCAAGGCCGGGGTTCAGGTTGTTTCCCAAGGGTCCTACCGTTTTTCGGTCGAAGGTGGTCAGTTAAAAATCAACGGAACTCAGGCGGAACCAGTGGTGATGACAGCAGCGGACAAGTCCACAGGGTGGGGAGGTATCCGCGTCTGCCCGGATGCAGAGTGCCGCTCGGAAGAGCCAAAGGGAAAGCTCGAAGTGCGATTTGCACGCTTTGAGTCCGCGAAAAAGCAGGATACGAATCCCAACGATAGCACATGGCGACGCGGCGGAGCTCTCTACGTGCGTGGGACAGCAACGGCGATTATCGAAGATTCTGTTTTTCTTGGAAACTACGCGCTGGAGCGAGGTGGAGCGATAGAAATCATCGCTGACAATCGCAATGTCATCTTCCGAAGGAATGTCCTTGAACGCAATCAGAATGATGGCAATGCAGGAGGCGCTTTGCACATCACTCATGGTCGCAACCTCAGTCTAGAAGGCAATACTTTCATTGGCAACACCAGCAAAGGAGAGGGCGGCGCTGTCTACCTGCTAGACACAGCGGCTCTCGTCATGCGTGGCAACACGTTTCGCGACAATGTTTCGGGGACTATGGGTGGTGCAGTTAAGTGTGATGGACATGCCATAACAATCGATATCGATCGGAGCAATATGTTCTCGGGGAATAAGCCTGACGATATCAGCTGTGACCCATAATCTGGGGCCACTAAACAAGAACCCATGAGGCGTTGAGCCATCATGGGTTTTTTTCTGGCTGTACTGTCTGCAGTTTCAGTCTGTCCTGGATGTGGGGCAAGCACGCCCATCCGGGACTAGCCCCGATTAGTCAGGGAAGGTGTAGGCTATGTCCACCCTGTCCGTCCGACTCAGGACTCGCTCGATGGTGAAGCTTAGCCCTGTTCGGCTGTAATCACTGATCGACTCCCCATTCACTCGCACAGTCCAGGCGCCCTTGTCTGGTGTATCGACACCCGCGAAGAGGAAGGTTTGTCGGAGCGTCTCGTATTTGAAACGCAGGTCAATCACGAAGGCCTGGTTGGTCGGGCATTCGACATAGAGAGTATCAACCTTGATTTCCATACCTGAATCAAGTGCACACTTTGGATCGGTAGAAGTCAGCTGCAGACCGTCCTGCAAGGGCACCTGCCCAAGCGGGAAGCTTCGAGGAGCATTTTCGGGCAGCTCGTAGCGCAGGGTCAATACCTTGCCAGCCGTGTGCAGATCCGGAGCGATGCTGAGCACACCGTTTGCAAAGGTGAAGGGGACGGACTTGCTACCATCGAAAAGCGTGAGATTGAAGGCACCTATTGCTACAGCAGGGTGATACTGAAGTTGGGGGCCAACCCTGTACTTATACGTGGCCGCGATCGGCTTACCGTCGAGGGGTGGGGTGACGAACACCAGATCGCGTGTGGCGGTCTCGAAAGAATAACCAGTTGCACTCTGTCCATCGACGGTCACCGCCACCTGACCGTTTAGAGGTACCTGACTGATCTTGAAGCGGCTTTGCAGCGGCACGTTCAGTCGATAGTCAGCCTTGACATCAGACATGGCTGGAGGTTGGCTCACGAAGGTGATGGTGCGTCCTGCGACGCTGTAACCACTGGGAGCGACCATCGCTCCGTTGATGGAGATGCCCAAGGTACCCGGCGCAGGGTCTTGGTCGAGAGTGATCGCGCTAAACATCGGAACAGCGCCTGTCGTATAGTTGATCTGAATCTTGGAGTCGACTGGAGGCTCCTGTCCGGCTACGAAAGTGATGGTGCGATCGTTGATCGTGTAAGCTGACGACGGTACCGTTTGGGTCGCGCCACTTTTCAGGAGGAAGCTAACCTTGGCGCTGCCAGTATCAGGTTTGGCCTTCAGCTCGAATTGGTTCTGGATGAGGACGGCGATACTGTCCGAGATTCGATTCAAAGTGGTCTTATAGGAGGCGTCGCAGATATCCCCCCAGTTGACGGCACCCTGAGCTTTGTAGTCGACAAGCCGAGCGTACTGAGTTCCGAGGTTACCGGCCGTCGAACATGGTTTCGTTGGATGGGAGAAAATCCCATAAATCCCGGCTGTCTTGCCGATCTCGCGGCCCATCTTCTTTTCGATATGATCGATGAGATAGTTCTCCTTGGCCCAACCACTGGTTCCACAATCCGCACCATCCTTCGAGCAGTTGTCTTCGTCGCTGACGATCAACACGGCAAGGGTTGAATTGGGGCGCACCCAGGGAGTTTCGGTGCAGTTAAGGCCCACAACAGCCTGACGAACGCCTTGCTCGTTGCCGCTTCCGGACGTCCCGACCTGAACCGCCGTCTTGAAGCGACCCATCGGATCTGTATCGTTGTACTTGATCAGGCTGAGTTGACATTTTTCGACTCCGCTCTGTATCAGCGGGCTGGTCGTGATCACGCCAACCTGCCAGTTAGCAGTGCCGATGGAGACGAGGAGCTCGTTCAGCTTGGTGGCCAGATTGGTCTGTTCCTGGCTCATGGAGCCCGAGTTATCGACCACCACCAAGATATCAGCAAGGCCCTTGGTGGCCTTTTGGTCGAAAGTCTCGGCGACGGCTTGGCCTGGTTGTCCCTGCTTCTTTGTCTGAGTCAAGGCCGTTCTTACGATTTGTGTGAAGTCGTCCCTTTGATCCTGGTGACTGTCGGTGAGGGTGAGGGACAGGGATGCCTCACCCGGCTTGAGGGTCACTTTCATCTGACCCGCTTCGATCTTCACCGGGCTGAAGCCCTGCACGATCTGGTCGGGACTCCGCTCCAGTGCGGGCTTGACCTCTAGATCAGTCGACTCGATCTTGGAGCCAATGCTCTTTTGAGTGGTGGCGTCGCCCTCTCCGGAGTATCCGGCACTTGCAGACTCGGGCTCTGGTATCTCAGTAGCTGGAGCGGCCTCTTGAAAGTCGGCGTTATTACTACAAGCCGGGGCTACCAAAGGAAAGCTGCAGAGCAACAACCCTCGAAGGATTTGACTGGTCTTGAGTTTCATAAGTACATTCCCCTAAGTACAATCAACCTGTTATATTGGGCTCATCGGTTGGGTTAGCTGGACTTCATAGCCCGAAACAAGGATCCCGTAAAATCGCCCCTGCCTCCGGCGAATTAAAACATTTGTTAAATTTTTTTTTTATGAGGAAGGGACAGGGAGACCTTTGGGGGGGATTTTAAGGTTGCAACTTGCATTCTTGATTCAAGGAAGATTTGTTGCCATTGGGAGAGCCTTATCGCATCTCCACAGAAGCAAAAGTCAATCTAGTCTTTCGATTCGAAAGAAGAAGCTTCCTGTAGCAAGCGACAAACCTCCTCGTCGCTGGTTTGGCTAAAATCTTCGTACCACTCTCCGACGGCATGAAACTGCTTGGGGGTTTGCAGACAGAAAAGTTCATCGACGACGCGCTGTAGTTCCACCTGGGTTTCAAGTGGGGCGACTGGAATAGCTACAACGATGAGAGAAGGCTCAAGATGCCGAAGAGCTGTCACGGCTGCTAACATGGTCGAACCCGTAGCGAGACCATCGTCAACAACAATCACCCTGCGACCACCTAGGACAAGCGGCGGTTTTTGGCCGCGATAGAGGCGTTCCCGACGCTCGAGTTCTTTCCTTTCTCGATTGGCTACCTCCTCGATACAACTTCTCGAAAGTTGGAGCATATCCACTACACCGACGTTGAGAATCTGTCCCCCACCGCTCGAAATAGCACCGAAGGCGAATTCCTCCTGACCGGGGACGCCCAATTTACGGACAATTAAGACATCAAGGGGAGCGTGCAGGTACTGAGCGACCTCAAAAGCCACAGGTACCCCGCCCCGGGGGAGACCCAGGACGATAACCTCAGGATCGCCAGAATAAACGGCCAAAATTTGAGCGAGAAGTCGTCCCGCATGCGAGCGGTCGTGAAAGAGGACCATGGGTACTTCCTCCAGTGGATGAAGGGCAGTCCTTCGACTGATAGCAATCGATATGCCAAGCACCAGGTGCCCACTGGAGATGTGCAGACGTCGACCCAGGTGCTTCAGGCCAAGCCCTCGTCACCTTCGGGTCGACGAAAATCGTGGGAATTCCCACTATGCTCGGCCACTTTCGTGGCACAAGCCTGATCAATCAGCGCATGAGGAGATTTTCGATGACACTTTCCCAGTCGTGTTCACTGTAATCATCATAGCGAACCCGGAAGCCTCTGACCTCATCGATACTGCTGTAAGCGAGGCGGGCGAGACCGGTGGTTCGCTTGTCCATTTCCAAGATGACATCCATGTCCTGATCGCGAGTCACAAAGGTCAGTTCTATCTCGTTCACAAAGCGTGCATAACTTGGTCCCGCGTGGAACTCTAACTCCTGAAAGAATGGTAAGCGGGAGCCAGGGATGTGTCCAAACTCCATGTCCGCCTTGTAGAGGCGACAGGAGAGATTACGCATCGCCTCGAGGATTCTCGCCTGAGGCTTGTTCGGCTCGACGGTGATGGGATCACGGTCGGAGGCATCGACGGCACCCGCGATATGCACGTGAGTGCGGAGGTAAATGGGGATGGGAAGTTGAAAGCCGAGAGCTCGGTTGATAGGGGTGTCATGGGGCACTTGAAGTTGAAACGGTATCTCGCGAACAGCGCCTGCCTGGATTTGCAGCTGCGAAAACAGGTTCTCTTCGAGGATCTTGACCGCCTGACGATACTCGATATCTTCGCCCTCTCGCTCCGCGACGGTCTCGAGACAGAGATCGATCCGATCGATGGTCTGGTCGACCGATCCACCGCGAATCGTGATCACGCCATTTAAAACGTCACCAGGAATCAGGACCGGATTGGAAAGTACGGTGTCCACCGAGGCATTGCCGATGCCGACGCTAGCCAAAAGACGCTTAAAGACCATGTCAGACTCCTGTCATCAAAGGACTGTAAAAATGGGTGCGGGCGCAGCCCGCCCTGCATAAACAAGACGGTAACAAAGACCGTCATATCGATCAAAGAGATAGTATTGATGAAAAATATTGCATAAAACGATAGATAATGGGATTGGAACGGGCTCGAAAAGAGTTCCCTACGATCCCCTTCGCTCGCAAAAGAGTCAAATCAAACACGCTAAGGTTTTGCATGAGAGGATGCCGCCGCAAAGGCAGATTTCATCGAGGAATTGTCTGAAACGTTTGACAGATCGCAGCTAAGTTGCGACCGATCGTCTGCCTGCCAAAGACCGCAGCTCCAATCGGTGCCTTCGAGCTTGATAGGAGGACTTGCAGGAGCGCATCGGAGCAGCTCGATGGCATTCCAGGAGAGGCGCAAGCTCAGGCCGTAGAGTGCTTTTTGTCTGGTGATCTCGCCTCAGCCCAGTTATGATCGACGCTTACTACCGTGGGGTGGTGTCCATTTTTTGATTGAAGGTTATCGATCATGCAGGTCTCGTCCCCGCTCTTCACTCGCTGGCACACATGGGTGTCAGCTTCGCTGCTCCACTCGTTGATCGGCTTTGGATTTCAGCTTCAGGCCCAGTCTAAGATTCCCAAGCCTGCGACGCTCACACCCGAGTTTATCGTTTCCAGAATTGTCTCTGATAGTATCGCTGCGCGAGAGCTGCGGCTGTCAGTAGCAGCCGCGGAAGTCGGGCGCGAAGCAGCTCGGGCTAGCTTGGATACGATACTCAGTGCGCAGACGTCCCAGCAGTGGAACAAAGCGGAATCAATCGGGGCTCCTTCCGCCAGCTCCGATTGGACCTTGCAGGCCTCCGGTCAGCTCGTCCAAAATCTGGCGAGTGGCACGCAACTGAGTTACCAGTACCAGATGATTCATAACGAAGCCAACGTGCCTGCAGCCATTCGCTTTTTTCGCAGCGATCGGTCGCATCTGCAAGCATGGAGCGTGGGTGTGACTCATGAGCTCTGGCGCAATCGCGATGGCTCGATCGTCAATCAGCAGTTGGCTGTGGCCGATAAATCGGTGAGTGTCGCTCAGCTGGCGGTCGACGATCAACTCGAGAGCTTTTCCCAGCAGGCACTCGAACTCTACTGGCAGGCTGTCGCGTTGAGCAATAGCATCGACGAGCTGCAAGCCTCACGCGAGCGTTTTGATGAGCTCTTGCGGTATAGTCGGGACCGTGGAGCCTTTGGTCTCAACGAAGTCGGGGATGCGGATCGAATCAAGGCGGATCGTGAGGCGACGAGCCAGCGCATCGTCTCAACGCGGGCTTTGCTCGATCAATTGATAGCTCGTGTGGCTACCCTCTTGAAGGTAGCACCGCCGCCTGCAGAAACTTTGCAGCTTAACTTGCCTACCGACATAGGGCCTCGCCCCTCAGCCGTCTCCATGGAGCAAGAGCATCAAAAAATCAAAGTGGTCCGCGAGCAGCTCGCGGTTGCCGAACTCGAGGTCCAGGTAGCAGAACTGCAGACCGACCCTCGGTTGGCAGCTTTTGCTCGAGCAGCCACGACTGGAGTCGACCCTGCCGTTGGTGACTCCATCGCGGAGATGGGGACACTCAAAAAGCCGACGCTTACGATAGGATTGCAGTTTGAGATGCCACTCGATAACTTTGGAGCAAAAGCTCAACTAGCGTCGAAACGGATTCGCAGTGAGCAGTTGAAGTTGCAACTCGAACGTGTAGCCGACGACATTCGGAGTCTGGATCTTACCCTCGTACGCGATGCTCAGGCAGCTTGGGACTTGGTCCGTAGTGCTGAAGAGATTGTCAGCCTGCGTGCGAAGGTCGCGCGTGACCTCCGTGACGCCTATCGGCAAGGGAGGCTTGGACTCGACCAAGTGATCTTAGCTACCAATCAACAGCTTTTAGCTAAGATCGATCGCACCGAGAAAGTCACGAACTATCTGCGGGCTTACGACCGGCTGCTGGCCCATCGGGGAAGCTTGATCCGCACCTATACGGGACAGACAACTCAGCCTTCATCACCACGATAAGTCACTCGCGGAAGGGACCGGCATGCAGGCCTTATTCAAGTTCTTTGTCGATAACTGGCGTTTCAGTCTGATTCTGACCGTGATGCTGGCCATCAGTGGAGTGTTCGGTCTGATGTCCCTGCAGAGGGAAGCTTTTCCCCCGGTTAACTTTGCCCGCGTGCAGGTGACAACAATCTATCCCGGCGCCTCGCCTGAAGAGGTCGAAGAACGTGTCACCAATGCTATCGAAGATGAGCTGCGAGGAATCGAAGGTGTCAAAGACGTTCGATCGACTTCGCAATCGGAGCGGAGCGAGATCGATATTCGGGTGGATATCGATCGAGAAGATTCCGAAGCTGTTGTGAGTGACATTCAGCGAGCGGTGCAGAGAGCGTCAGGTCAGTTGCCACCCGAGGTGCTCGATGCTCCGCGTGTCCTGGAGATCAAAGCGCGAGAAATTCCGGTCGTGGAACTGGCTGTCATCGGGTCCAACGAGGGCCGTGCCCGTGATCGCTTGGCCGATGCTCTGAAGAGACGCCTCGAAGATGTGCGAGGTGTTTCGGCGGCCCGCTTGGCAGGTTACACCGAGAAAGAACTGCAGATCCTCCTCGATCCAGCAAAGATGGAGCGTAACTACGTTGGGATCAGCGAGGTGATGCAGGCTGTTGCCGCAAATCTCAAAAATATCCCGGCAGGCTACCTCCGCAATGATGAGTCTCTGCAACTTGTACGGGTCATAGGCCAGGCCCAGACGGCCGAACAACTGGGCGAGATCGTGGTGAGAACCAACCTCGACGGTCAAGTGATTCGCATTCGCGATCTAGGACGAACCCTAGAGGGTGCTGAAGAGCCGACAGTCCTGGGGCGTTTCAATGGAGAACCAGCAACCTTCCTCATCGCGACCAAGAAGGCCGATATCGATGCCTTGAGTGTCGTGGCGGGGATACAGACGGCCATTCGCGAGTTTCAGGTCGATCTTCCTGCTGCGTATTCCCTTAAGGTCTATAACGATGAGGGCGTGCGGGTCCAAAACCGCCTTGATATCGTCAGCAATAATGCCTTGAGTGGGATGGCGATCGTTCTGCTCATTCTCTTTCTCTTCCTACCCGGCAAGATAGGTTTGCTGAGCGCACTCAGTCTGCCGATCTGCACCTTCGGGACAGTCGCCCTTATGGTTTATTGGGGGGCTACCTTCAACATCATCACCATGCTGGCTCTCATCATTTGCTTAGGAAATCTGGTTGACAACTCCGTTGTCGTATCTGAGCAGTACTCGCGTCTGCGTGAACAAGGGGTACCGGCTCAGGAAGCGGCCGTTCGTTCTGCACAGCAGTTTTGGGTTCCCTTCACCGCCTCGACGGTGACGATCATTGCAGCCTTTCTCCCGATGCTGGTGACCAAGGGTGTACTGGGAGAGTTTATCCAATGGATTCCCGTCGTCGTCACAGCGGCTCTCCTTGTCAGTTTGGTCGAGGCTCTGACTCTCCTGCCGGCGCGGCTGCAGTTTGTTTCTCCCAAAGTGAAGCAAGGTAAGGACGGAAAGGGGGGTGGTTGGTTCGATAAGATCGAACAGGCATTTTCTCGTTTTGTTGACAAAGCCCTGCACTATAAGATTTTAACGACTCTTGGCTTGACCTCACTTTTGATTTCAGGCTTCGTTGTGACCGCCAAGTTCAATCGTTTCGAACTCTTTCCTGCCGAGGGAGTGGAGTACTATGTCGCTCGCTTCGAGGCCCCTATGGGGACCAATTTGCAAAGGAATGACGCGATTGCTGGTGAACTTTCGCGCAGCATCGAAGCTGCGCTGGGCTCGGAGATCCTGCGTGGCATCGTCGTTCGTACAGGGGTTCAACAGGTTGGAGCCGGTGATGCGCAAGCAAAGAATGGAGAGAATGTCGGCTTTGCCTTGATTGCCATCAAACCTGAGATCGCACCCGATCTCGACATTCCTTCGACGCTCGCAAAGCTTCGGGCGATTCCGAAACCTCCAGGCTTGTCGGTCCTGACCATCGAAAACCTGCGGCCGGGTCCTCCGGTCGGCAAACCCCTGACCGTGACGCTGCGCTCGGCTGATTACCAACAGCTTCGTACCTTCACCGATGCGATGATGGCGGAAGCCAGGGGTGTTGACGGTGCCTTTGATGTCGCCTCCGATGAGAAAACCAGCGGCAGAGAGTATGTTCTCAAGCCGAAGCCGATCGAAGTCACTTACACTAACCTGAATGTCGATTCGATCGGAGCAGCCTTGCGTACGGCTTTGCAGGGCTTTACGGCAGCAAAGATCACCGAGAGAGGGACGGAGATCGATATACTCATCCGCTACGATGCTGATAAGCGGCAGACCATCGATGACCTTAAAACGACCAAGGTCCTCAATCCGCGAGGCAAGCTGGTGCCGCTGGCGGCTGTGAGTGAGATAGCGGAGGTTGAAGGGCCTTTGATTCGCAAGCATTATGAATTCAAACGGGCCATCACGATCACTGCTGAAGTGGATGTGACGAAGGTGACGTCTGCTGAGTTGAACCAAAGAATTCGCGCCTTTTATAAACAAGAAGCTAGCAAGTATCCAGCTGTCACGGCGATTTTCGGGGGGGAAGAGGAGAGTACCAACGAATCTTTAGCCTCGCTCGGCTTTGCGCTGCTCCTTGCGCTGATAGGAATCTTTGCAACGCTGGTCTTTACCTTTCGGAGTTTTACTAAACCCGTGCTGATTCTGTCTTCGATTCCTCTGGGATTGATCGGAGTCTTTTATTCTTTCGCGATCGATCAAAGACCCCTGAGCTTTATTGCTTTTATCGGGGTTGTGGGCTTGACGGGGGTGGTGATCAACTCGGCAATCATTCTGGTCGATTATATCGAAGAGTTGCGGCGAGAGCTAGGCGAACAACGGAGTCTGCAGGACATTCTGGTCCTGGCTTCTGGACGACGTCTGCGAGCTGTTTTAGCTACGGGACTGACCACTGTGGTGGGCTTGATACCAGCCGCTTTTAGCTTGGGGGGATACGATCCTATCCTCGTACCGATCACGCTGGCCCTTTCGTGGGGGATGATCATTGGGACTGTCTTGGCGCTGATCTGGATTCCGGTCGGTTACCTGGTGCTTGAAGACATACGGTCGTTCCTTTTGCGACTCTTTAGAGTCGGGCCTCGATCGACTGCCACCTAACGGTGTGGGTTCAGAGATAGCCGATAGGCGGTGGGGCCTAAACATACTCAGCTCTTTTCATGGGCTGTATGTCTACTCCGGGCTTCGGAATCTTACATCCTTCGCCTCGCGACCATTTCCGGACTCTAGAACGAGCCTGTTAGGGCTGGCACGAATGGGTATATGCTCGGAAGAAGCGGCTTTTGGGCTTTGGGGATGCAGGGAAGCTAGGGCTCTCGGTGAGAGACAAGAAGAGGCCACCCAGAGTGGTGACCTACGCAGGTGTGTGCCACAGACTCATACTTAGGGGACAGTACTCCATGTGAAGTAGCTTGCGTTGGTTGCGCAATCAGCCTGAACGAGTTTTCCATCTGTTAGGATTTTCAGACATTTGTTGCTAGCTTTGTTGCGGAGCCGGAATTCGGCTGGTCCTCGAGTGAAGAATTCCCATTGCTGATCACTCGCGTCGGCGACGCAGCTCTTCTGGACGACAGCTGCATTCTCCGTCTGAAGCGTTCCTGCGACAAGGCCCACACACTTAGCTGAGCTACGTGAGATGATGCTGAAGAAGATGGAGCTAGCCGCGTTTGGGGTCTCGAACTGCTGAGTGTTGGCGACGGTACAGGGCAGAGCTGACAGCTGAGTATTCTCGGCCGTACTTGTCCCAGGAATGGCTAGGCAATCAGCTTTGACTGTAGAACGGAAGGTCGCGTAAGACTTGGCCGTAGCTGGTGTCGCAGTCGTAGCTGGTGTCGCAGTCGTAGCTGGTGTCGCAGTCGTAGCTGGTGTCGCAGTCGTAGCTGGTGTCGCAGTCGTAGCTGGTGTCGCAGTCGTAGCTGGTGTCGCGGTGCCTGGAGGAGAGGTTTGCGCTGCACTTGTGTTCTTGGCTTTTTCCGCAGCCAACAGACGCTCCAGTTCCAGGATCCGACTGTGGAGGCGAGTGATCTCTGCCTTGAGGGTAGTTACCTGTCCATTGAGTTCCTTGATCAGGTTCGTTGCAGCTAAGAGTTCCGTCTCATTGTTTTTGAGTTTAGCGTCATTGGCATCTTTTTCTGATTGGAGTGCCGCCAACTGAGCTTCCAGTATGGTCTTTTGTTGGGCGTTCAAGGTCTGGGCCTTTAACTCGCTCTGCAGACCCTCAATCTCCACCTCAAGACGCTTCTTATCATCGTTAAGCCTGTCTCGCTCGAGGTTTAGCTCGGTGATCTTGACTGTTTGTTCGGCAGACTGGTCTCGAAGTTGGCCGATTCTTTCGTCGCGCTCGGCTCGGAGACGGTTGAGTTCGGCCTCGGTGCTCGAGGTTTGGATTTCGGGTACGTTGGCGCTCCGCTTGCAACCCACGATGACCGTTGTACCCAAAAGAAAGCTGAGGGTGATTGTGTACAGCATACGCATGGCTTGCCCCCTAGTGTGATCCACAAGTGCGAGAATGAGATACTTCGAGGTATACAAGTCCTGTGCCAGATTGAAGATTCCTTACAATTCTGAAAAATTGACAAAAAAACCTGGAATTTAGATCCATCCCAAACCAAAGGGAAGATTTGGGATAGCGTCCACATGTTAGACATGACGTTATCTTTACAAGAAGTAAGGGACAGCTGACTTACATTGCAGTAAGCCAGGTCTACCCTTCGCTTTTTTACGAGAGAGTTTCGTAGAGGCACCCGTTAAGGTACAGGGGGTAGATGCCGATGACCCCACTGCTTAAGTTTTCGGGTGCACGCTTCGCCGGTGGAAAGGGCTCTTGCTGTGAGCAATTACGACAAAAATTTATCGGTGTTGGTCCTCTCGGCTCAGAAGGAGCATGTTGAGACCGTCGTCAAGGCTCTTAAAAAGCTGGAGATCAACACCATCCAGGTCATGGACAACGGTATCGAAGCTCTGCAGAAAATGTCAGTGCAGAAGTTTGGTTTTCTCATCTGCGATCAAAACATTCGCTATATCAAAGGTTGGTTGTTGATCAAAGAAATCAAAGCTGCTGAAACAATTGCTAATATACCAGTTATCCTGTTCGGCAAGGACGACCCACCTGACTCCGAGGAAGTGCTCAAGCGGTACGGGATTGTCCAGTACCTAAAGTTCCCGGTTACCCCTTCCAATTTGGACTTCATGATTCATTCGACTCTGACATTGTTCAATACGTCGGGAACGGTCGAGAACAAGTATACCAAGGCCAAAGATTCTCTTTTGAACAAGCGCTCCGAAGAGGCGATCGAACTCTACTCCGAGCTGCGTTCGCTGACCAAGAACAGCGTGCGGAGCTCACTTGGTCTGGCCCAGGCCTACTTGCAAGATGATAAGGTCGAAAAGGCCAATCAGGTCATGGAGGACCTTGCGAAGAACGACGAGGATAGTCCAGCAAAGACCATCATGCAAGCTAAGGTGCATCTGCAAAAGGGTGAAAAGGTCAAGGCTCTCGCGCTGATCCAAAAGGTGCTTGAGCAGATGCCAGACGGCTTCTACTTCAGTCGCTGTGTCAGGATTCTGATGGATTTTCAGTTGTTCTACGAAGCGGCGCCGATCTGTGAGCAAGCTCTGAAGGCCGACATCAAAAGACCTGAATTTTACCTTTGTTTATCGAAGGATAGCTATGCTCGACAGGACTTTCAAGGAGCTTTGAAGCACATCAGCCTCAACGAGAAGGAATTCGGCATGACCTCGGAGCTCTTTAATCTCCGCGGAGTTTGCTATAAAAAGCTTGGGAACTTCGAGCGTGCACTCGATGCTTACGAACAGGCTTTGCGTCTCGAACCGACGGATGCTCGCGTCTACTTTAACCTGGCCATGTGCTCGATCGGAATGCGCCGAGTGGACGATGCTGCTGCTTATCTGCAGCGGTGCTTGAAGTACTCACCTAACTTTCCAAAAGCCAGGGAAAAGCTGGATGAGATTCTTCGTAGGGCGTCTGCATGAGTGATTTTACTTCGGCTTTCGACGATGATGTGCTCAGCCTACTGGGACAGCCGACCGGCGGTCATGAGATGCAGGTTGTGGCCATTCTCGACAGGTATGCTCGTGATTTGATCGACTACTTTCGACAGCAAAATCCGAACATTCTTGTGAGCTCGGCTCACTACGGTGACGATCTCAAGATGTTTCTCGAAGGAGCTGATATCGTCGTCATCGAATGTCGGCTGATGGAAGGCTTCCAAGACCTAAGACTGATCAATGCGATACGGCAAGCTCGACCTCTGGTCCCCATTGTTGCGATCAGTGCAAATCTTGATCATGATTTCGTGCTGGCAGCTTATGAGAACGGGGTCTATGACTATCTGAGCTACGAGATCTCGGTCGAGCTTTTGCTGGCCAAGTTACGCACGATCAAACGCGTATCCGAAGCGGCCGTATTTCTAGAGACTAAAAATCAAGAAGTCCTCGATACGATGCGCTCCTTAAGGACATCCAAAGAGAAGCTGAAGTCCGAAATCAACTCCCGGATCAATGCTGAGACACAACGTGAATTTGCAGAGGAACTAGCAGCCGTCAATCAGCAGAACAAAGAAATACTCGATAACCTCCGCGAAGGCTTCTTTATTGTCGGACGTAATCTTCGCATTCATGAGTCCACTTCAGCATCCTGTCAAGATATCTTCGGGAGTGACATCAGCAGTCAGCCTTTAGGCCAGGTCTTGGGTCTGCAGGATGACAAGGAAGGCTTCATTAAACTCACTCTGGAGCAGGTTTTCGAAGACTTTATGCCTCAGTCGGTATCCTTGGGGATGCTCCCCGCTCGCGTGCGGACGCAGGATGGGAAGATTTTAGATCTGAAATATACGGTGATTCAGGACAAAGCTGGAAAACCCGACAAGGTCATTGTCGTTGCTGAGGATGTTACGGAACACATCAAGCGACAGGAACAACACGAAAAACAAATGCAGCACGTGCAGTGTCTGTTTACAATCGTCCAGAACATCGAGTCGTTTAAAGAGTTTCTCTACGATTTCAAGCGGGATCTCGAGTCACTGCGAACGACTCGGCAAAGAGAAACAGCGTTCAGGATCCTCCACACAATCAAAGGAAATGCTGGCGTCTATCAACTTGAGTTCCTCTCCAAGCGTGTGCATGCGATTGAGACCTTGGTCTCCGAAAAGCAGCCGAACGATTCCGTGCTATTCTCCTATATGGCAAAAGTGGCAAGCGATTTGGAGACGAAGTTCCGTGACTTTCTTGCTCGCAATGGATCGATTCTTGGGGTTACCTATGAAGACAGCAAGCGTGAAGTCTATACGGTGACGGCTCGTCAGGTCTTTAGTTTGATGAGTTTAGCTCGAGATGCTGATAAAGGTACGAAGAACCGGCTCATCCATGAACTGGAAACGCTTCGGTATAGGCCCCTTAGAGTGCTCACGAGTCCGCTCCATCATGTTGTCAAGCGAACGGCTGGCAAGCTGGATAAGAAGATTAAACTCTCGATCACCGGTGATGGCTACCGGGCGGATCTTGAGGCCCTTACGTCACTCTTTTCTAATCTGGTCCACTTGATCAACAATGCCTGCGATCATGGGATCGAAGAAGTCTCTATGCGTCGTAAGAGGAAGAAGCCCGTCACAGGCCATCTGACTCTCGACCTTGTGGCAGGAGATCACGGTCTTGTGATCTCACTTCGTGATGATGGGCAGGGTATTGATCACAAGAAGATTCTCGCAGTAGCGGAGCGAAAGCAGCTTCTGTCAAAGGAGAAGCTTAGCTCGCTCAAAAGGGAGGAGATTCTGAATCTCATCTTCCTCGACGGCTTTTCGACATCGGATAGGGTCTCTGATACCTCGGGCCGGGGTGTCGGAATGTCTGCTGTCAAGGCTGAGGTAGAAAAGCTAGATGGGCGCATTTTTATCGACACAGTAGAGGGGAAGGGCACGACCTTTAAACTGCTCATACCTGGTATCGTTCTTCTCAACGAGCAAGGTGAGGCTGCTTAAGAGGGCTCAAGGTGGCGGAATCCCTGCTTTGAGTCCATTGAGAGGCTGAACCTCCGATCGGTGCGCGGCACGTAGTTTGCTTGCCAAGGACCCTAGGAGGAAGCTTATGTCTCGACAACCCGCGTCCCAGGTCGCCGTGTTGCGACGTTCCGCCTCAAAAACCGCATTCTTGCGTCAATTTCTGTTAAACCCTCTGCAGGTCGGGGCCGTCGTGCCTTCGTCGAAGTATTTGACAGAGAGTATGTTTGTAGACATCGAGCTAAATCGCGTTCGGACCTATGTTGAATACGGGCCGGGTACGGGACGCTTTACCGAGCACGCATTTGATCGCCTGCCTGCCTTGAAGCGGAGCATCTTGTTCGAGATTAATCCAGCGTTTCAGGACTTTCTACGAGAATCTTACCCGAAGGCTGAGATCTATCATGGTCCAAAGGACCTTCTTGTTCCGCTCGTGGATAAAGTCGACCTCGTCGTATCGGGGCTGCCCTTTACCAACATCCCTTGGAACGTGAGTGAGCAGACACTCAGCGAAACCCTAACCATGCTGAAGCCAGGCGCTAGCTTCCGTACCTTTCTTTATGCGCATAACTTCTTGCTTCCGAAGAATCAAAAGCTCTACCGCTATCTCAAAGCACACTTTCGGCATGTTACACTGCGCCTGGTCATGCGCAATGTCCCACCTGCGGTCGTGATCGAAGCTTGGAAATAAACCACGCAAGCTGATTGCGTAATGCCATAATGACTCGAGGAGTGCGGTCGCTTCGCATTTTCCGTGCTCAAGCTCTTGGCCAGGGGCTCGAAGTCGAGGTATATCATAAGCTGAGAAAGCGTTTTATCTCCTAGCTCAACTATGGAACATGCATGGATATCGAAAAGATTAAAGCGGAAGTTTACCGACCCTCTCGCGCCGTTGTCACAGCAGGGATGCCATACGCAAACGGACCTGTGCATATCGGTCATCTGGCGGGGGCCCACGTTCCAGCTGATATCTACGCGCGTTGGATGCGCATGCTGATCGGCGCTGATCGTGTGCTCTTCGTCTGCGGGACTGACGACCATGGGTCGACCAGTGAGCTTGCTGCTCTTCAGGCTGGCAAGAGCATTCGCGAGTTTTTGGATGGTATCCATGCAAAACAAAAGGAGACGCTCCAACGCTATGGCGTCAGCCTCGATACTTACACCGGTACCTCCAGGCCAGAGTGCTTTCCTGTGCATAAGGACATCGTCCAAGATTTTCTGAAGCGTCTGGACCACAATGGAATGCTGGAAAAGCGTGTCAGCCGACAGTGGTATGATCCTAAGCTCCAGCGCTTTCTTCAGGATCGATTCGTTCGCGGTGAATGTCCGAATCCTAAATGTGATAACAAGGATGCCTACAGCGACGAATGTGACCGCTGCGGGGCCAGCTTCGATCCAAGTGAACTGAAGAACCCTCGCTCAGCCCTGAGCGATGCGATTCCCGAGTTGCGAGATACTTTGCACTGGTGGCTCGACATGTGGAAGGTGTCTGAGGAGCTACGAACTTGGATTCAGACCAAGGAAAAAAAGTGGCGCACCGGGGTGTATCGTGAGGTGGTAGAGACCGTGTTGCCAGGCTTGCGTTTTGATCATGTGCACGAGGCCAGATACAAAGAGCTGAAGGAAACTCTGCCCAAGCACAAAAGTAAGTATGCGGCAGGCAAGAAGATAGCACTCACCTTCGAAAACAAAGCAGATCTATTGAAGGGTCAGCACATGCTCGGTGAGCAAGGCATCTCGTCAGCTTTGATCGACGGTTGGGCTCATCGAGCCATTTCTCGCGACGTGGGTTGGGGGATACCTCTGCCGTCGGAGTTTGGTCCCGAAGCGCAGGGCAAGACACTTTATGTGTGGCCAGATTCGCTCATCGCGCCCATCTCATTTTCGACTGTAGCGTTGCGAGAAAAGGGTCTCGATGCACAGCAGCTTAAAGACTTCTGGTGCGATCCTGACGCCAGGATTTACCAGTTCCTGGGCGTTGATAACGTCTTTTTCTATGTTCTGATGCAGGGGGCGATGTGGCTCGGCACTCAGGCTGATATCAATCGTCTCCCTCTCAAGGGAGAGTATCAGCTCAATGACGTTTTCAGCTGCTTCCATCTTTTGGTCGATGGCGAAAAAATGAGCAAGTCCCGCGGCAACTTCTATACGGGCGATCAGTTGATCGACGAGATGGGGTATTCTGTGGATCAGGTTCGACATTATTTGGCACTCCTTAGTTTGCCTGAGAAGAGTTCGAACTTCGACTTCAAACATTTTGGCGAACGCAATCGCTTTCTCGCAGGTCCGATGAATGCGGCCTTCGAGAAGCCAATCGCAGCCTGTCACTCCAAGTTCGAAGGTCGCATTCCAGAAGGACAGCTGCTCGACAAAGTTGTGCAAGACACAGAGCAGATGCTGAAGCGCTACTTCAAGTCGATGGAAAAAGGCGAGTTCTCGACTCTTCTCTATGCGATGGAGAACTATGCGCGACTCATCAACAGTCTCTTCACACAGCATAAACCCCACGATGACCGCGCGCCCGAACAAGGTCGCAAGGATGCCCTCTACTCTTGTTTTTACGTGCTGAAAAACCTCATGATCATGCTCTATCCCTTCGTTCCCCATACTATGGAGAAACTGAGGGATTCGCTGCAGTTGGGGCCGGACGTGTTTCGAGTAGAGGAACTGGGTGTGCCGATGGCTGCAGGTCATGCCATCGGTGCGAAACAGGAGTATTTTCCGGCAGTGGCCGTCGAGTCCTGAGTTCAAGATCGGGCAGATCACTTCAAGTCGTGATCTGTCCTAAGCCTTTCGTCTGGGGTTCCCTCGAGGAATCATCGAAATCAACTGAAAAGGATCGGATGACCAGGGCCGAATGGAAGTTGTGCGGAGGCTCTGAATCTTTCGAAAGATACCATACAATCGATTTGGATCCTCGCCAGGAGGTCTGTTCTCCCTCAGCAAAAAACATTAGCTCCCTTGCCCCCGCATCCGATAAAATAGATTTTTGAGTCATCAAGATCTGTTGCCTAGAGGTCGAGCTCATGCCCAGTTCCGATCATTCGTTTACTCTGAACTATACGATACACGCACCAGCAAAGGATGTTTTCCAGGCCTGGATTACTCCACGCCTCCTTCAGCGCTGGGGGCCTGAGCGGGCCGTGGTGGATGCAAGGGTAGGAGGACAGTTTCGCTTCGAAACTCAAGCAGGGGATGATCCAGCGGTCAAGCATGTCGTGACGGGCGAATATAGGGAGCTTGAGCCTGGCCACAGACTGGTGACGTCCTGGGTCTATGAGGGGCCGATGCATCCGGGTGAAAGGGTCGAGACCTTATTGACAGTTGAGTTCAAAGCGATTGAAGCGAATGCCGTCGAGCTGACACTAACAGAGGAGGGTCCTTCGCTGGAGGATCAAGAAGCTCGCTTAGCCGGCCAAGACGCCTGGATGGATGCGCTAAAGATGTTGGAAATTATCTGTTCTGCCAAATGAGATCGAAGCGAGCGTCTTTTTTTCAGAGTTCCCAGCAGCATGATCAAGATCTTTGCGGCGCCGAGCGCCCTCGACCAAGCCGACGAGTCTGAGCATTCCGAGGTCGATAGGGGGCGAAAATCCCTTCGGGAATCTCGGGTTCAATGCCGAAGTGCCGGAAGGCTTCTATATTGATGGTGAGAAACCGCTCTGCAAAAAAGTATTCCCTTAGCAGACTGGGATCCCACACGCCCACAAACGCTGCAGCGATAAAGATCGCTTCGATCGTGGCTAGGCCCCCCTCCGGGTCGAAGTCTTTCCTGCTCACACGGGGATAAGCTGTGACGAACTCCTCCGGGATCTTGACGAAGTGCGGGGGTGTTCCCTCAATTCCGCGCAGGATCGGCTCAAGGCGACGCCAGACACAGTCAACAGCTGCTAGGCTGCGAACGGGGCGCGGCGCTCGGCAGAAATCCGCCAGAGACTGACCTTCGGGATGCAGCAAGAGATCAGCTGTCCAGCGAAAGGCTTTTGGCTTTCTGGCAATGCGAAAGTCGCTGCGGTAGGAAAGAGGCAAGATCGTGCACTTGTTGGCCGTTTCCGTATGATCGACGATGATGTCGTAGGTGAGCATGTCTCGGACGCATCCTTTCAAACAGGAGATCATTGGGACGATACCGCTTGGAGAATCGAGGTCTGGTCATCAGAGATAAGCGTGCCTCTGGGCTGAAAGCTCGCTACCGGAGGTGTTAGCCTGTGCTCCAGCCGTGATTTGGGGGGGGCAAGGCTGAGTCGTCTGCGGCAAAAGCTACTCGCCATAGGCCGGTGAGCATAAACTGTGCAGATCTTGGATCCAAGTGGATTCGGTAGAAAGCTTTCGATTGTTATCACGGTCAAAGTGAACCGAGGCGACGCTCTTCAGGGCTTTGGATGGGTGGCGTGCGTGAGGCCCGTCCCTGATTCTACGCTCATAAGACCTGTTATGATGGCCGTCACAACGAATGTGTTCATCGGGGTTTCTAACTGCTGAATTGGAATCTATAGGTTTGAAAGAATTGTTTGACCAGTAGGGCGGCGCCCGGGTTTCGCGTGAGCACAGACAATCACTAAAGCTGCTTGTCTCGTGAAATTGCATGGAATATCATTTATTTGCTCTCTGATCAGTCAGATCTAGGTTCGATGCCCGAAACATGGCATCGGTAAAAGCTTTGGTGTTGTATTGAGTGTAATCGTACGTGGCTACACTCAGCCCGCTCGCGGGGATGAGAACGGACGCAGTGGTTAGCGTACACATCACCTTTCTCCCTGGAACGGGTTGCTCGCCATGAGGCAAGTATCGGACGTGGAGTCCAGATAAGTCCCGCTTAGCCAACGCGAAGCTGGCAATGACGGCGCAGCGTAAAAAAAGGGAAAGCGAAAAGCTTCGACTTTGAGCAAGTATCGGGAGCTTTGCCCCCTTTGGGTGTAACGGTAGTTCACTTTCCTTTGAATGTCCCGACCCTTCCACGGGGGAACAGAATCATGACGCTTCGAGTGAAAACTTTTATCATTCTGACCATCGTTTCGGTAGCGCTGCTATTCCTGCAGTCAGCGGGGGCTAAGCTGGTCTTGGATAGCAGCTACAGGAAACTCGAGGAGAAGGATGCGCGACGCAATCTCAGTCGTGTGCAGAACCTCTTTCAAGAGAGTCTCGAGCAGATGGGCCGTAGCATAGGTGGTTTGGCCCACTTGACAGAGACTTATCGCTTTATGAAGGGAGAGGGTGAGCTTGAGAAGCGTTATCTCACCCAAGCCCAGTTCGAACATGCTAAATGGGATTTTCTTTTGCTCGTTGATCGAGAGGGTCACGTCAAGCTCAGCAAAGCCTACGATGCTTCAAGTCATGCCTTTGTATCTCCTCCCAGCGCACTTCAGAAGACAGTGTCAAAAGACCTGCGAGACTTTCAGCCACGCGATACTCGAGGTAGCTTGGCAGGCGTTTGGATGGTCGACAGGCAAGCCTACATGTTTGCGAGTCAATGGATCCTCAGCAGCGAGTTAGGGGGAGAGCCGGCCGGTGTGTTGATTGCAGGTCGGGCGATCACCCCTGAAGTTGTCAAGCTTTTGAGTGAAAAGCTGCGTTTGGACATCCATTTGGCTCATGTTTACGGAGGTGTTGATCGGGATGATCAAGACAAAATCGCAAGAGCGACCACGGACTTGCAGCAACCAAAATTCTTCGATATCGATGTGGATTTCACGCGCCTCTTTTTGGATATCAAAGACTATCGGGGCCAAGCGGCGATCCAATTGGAGGTGATCCTGAAGCGAGATTTTCATCAGCAGGCTAGAGCCAATTCCTTTTATCTTTTTGCCACAGTTTTACTTGTTGGCTGTGCTTTCAGCGCTCTCGTATACCTGATTATGGATAGGATGGTGTTGGCACGGATTAGCAAGTTATCTCAGGATATCGTCGCCGTAAAAGCGGCCGAATCGTTTGATGTTCGGGTCAGGACACTTGGGCATGACGAACTGGGTGGTCTCGCTGATACCATTAATGAGATGCTCCAAGCCCAGGGAAAAATGCATGCACTCCTCGAGATCGAACAGAAAAAAACGGAAGATCTTTTGCTCAATATCCTGCCTCGACAGGTCGTGGATCGTCTGAAAGAGGATTCATCGGCCATTGCCGAGCGTTTTAATGATGTGACGATCCTCTTTGCAGACATCGTCGGCTTTACTCAGCTATCAGCGACGATCAGTCCCGAGGAGCTCGTGAATACCCTCAATAGTATTTTTACGGGCTTCGATCAACTCGTTCAGAAGCACGGACTTGAAAAGATCAAAACCATAGGGGATGCCTATATGGTCGTTGGAGGTTTACCCGAGCGACGAAGTGATCATGTGCAGGCCGTAGCATCCCTCGCGCTTGATATGCAGGCGTTTATGGAGGAATACAATCAAAGAGAGAACAAAGTCCTTCAGATCAGAACGGGTATCCACAGTGGACCGGTGGTTGCGGGTGTGATTGGGACCCGCAAGTTCCTCTACGATCTCTGGGGCGATGCCGTGAATACAGCAAGCCGCATGGAGTCCAGTGGGTTGCCGGGATCAATACAGGTCACGATGAGCACGTATCATACCCTCAAGGCTCAGTTTGAGTTAGAACCGCGTGGACAGATCGAGGTGAAAGGTAAGGGCTTGATGGACACGTTTTTTCTGAAGAAAAAGAAGCTGCAGAGTGATCAAGTAGCCTGAAAGTCTCACGGGAGAGACTTGAGTTTGGCTAGAGAGCGATCAAACAGAGGAATTCGAGAGTCTTCGTCTTGAGCGATCCTCTGTGTCCCCACGACTTCACGGGTGAGAGACCAGAAAGGAAATGCGGCTGAGCTCGAATCCACCTTGAACAAATAGGTTATTACCCCACCTTATTCATGACTGATGCTCGAAAAAAAGGTAACGCGCCTGCCTGAGCTTTGATAGTCTTGGTTTTCCACAACCTGGACGACAAATTCGGGAGACGCGTTATGGGTGAAAGAATCGCATGTATCCGGCCGTCATTCAATCGTTCAATTCGAGGGTCGTCCGGAGCGCCTTTCCTGCGAGACTGGCGCGCTACTTTTGCGTGAAGCGGATGAACGCCTGGGTCTGAGTCGGGATCTGGCCCGAGTGGTGGAGGATAAACGCGATCCCTCACGGGTCGTACATTCGATGGAAGAGCTTCTTCGAACGGCGATCATGCTTCCCGCTCTTGGCTGGCGTGATCAGGATGATGCGGATTTCCTTCGCTGGGATGCAGCCGTCAGACTAGCGATTTCCGACAGACGCGGTATCAGTGCGCTCCTCAACAGCGATAAGACCGAAGCCAAAGGCCTTGGCTCACAACCCACACTTTGCCGGCTTCATGAGGGGCTGAGTTCTGACAGAAACCGCAGCGTGCTCCGGGAATTTTTGATGGAATCAGCGGCCCGCCGCCTGAAGGCAGGCAATGGGGGCCATCGCCAGCGGTATGTGACGATCGATATCGACTCACTTCCAATCGAAGTGGATGGCTCTCAACCAGGCGCTGAGTATAACGGCCACTATGATGCTGAAATCTTTCACCCGCTCATCGCCACCGCCGCTGAGCTCGGTGATATTCTCGACGTGAAACTGAGGCCAGGATCTGTCCACACAGCCGAAGGTGGTCTCGAGTTCATACTCAATGTTGTCAGGACCGCTGAAAAGAGTCTTTGCCAGGTAGCGGCCGTACGTATGGACGCCGGCTTTCCTGACGAGGAAACTCTACAAGGCCTTGAAAGCCAAGGCGTCCCCTACGTTGCCCGCATCAAGAACAATGCCGTGTTTGATGCCATGGCGGAGCCCTATCTGACAAGACCCCGGGGACGTCCCCCGACGGAAGGAAGGACATGGACCTGCGAGATGAGCTATCAGGTTCAAAGCTGGAGCCGGGCCAGGCGCCTTGTACTCATCATCACGGAAAATCCTCGGGAGCTGTTTTTGAACCACTTCTGGCTGGTCACAAGCTGGACCAAAGACGAAAAGCATGCCGAAGAACTCCTGTCCTGCTATAGACAACGCGGAACCGCAGAGGGCGTCTTTGGTGAGCTCATGGACAGTATCGAGCCAGCATTGTCTTCAAACAGGCGTCCAAAGAGCCATTACAGTGGGCAAACGATGGCCGATCGTTCGGGAAAAAACCTTTCTTTCGCAGTCAACGAGGCCAGGCTTATCCTTGCGGCGCTCGCCTTCAATCTTGCCCATGCGGTTCGCTGTGTTGCCGAAAAAGCCTTTCAAAAAGGCCTCACCATCAAAGGTCTTCAGGAAAAGATTTTCAAAGTCGCCGCGAGGGTCACGCTACATGCACGGCGCATAAACATAATTCTGTCCA
>Ga0315902_10002065_pt1 | contig 31860 bp, 21 predicted proteins | sample LakEriMetagenome_9_FD_203523 | JGI IMG/M metagenome (GOLD analysis project Ga0315902, IMG submission 203523) | Freshwater fungal communities from buoy surface, Lake Erie, Ohio, United States - Buoy 12 MA117 | ecosystem: Environmental > Aquatic > Freshwater > Lake > Lake biofilm | place: USA... | reverse complement strand
GCCGTCATTGCCGAATTGTAGTGGCGACCAGCCGTACTTGCCACGCGGAACGGCAGCAGCCCACCCCAGTGGCCCCATCGCCCCACCGCGCTGACGATGATCCAACCGCCACTACGTGGGAGTTCCTACACGGTGACCGTTGGACAATGCCCAGCGAGGGAGGATTCCATGGCCTCGAGGTCACCGTGCCGCTGCGTAAGCCCCCAAAATACGAGGTCATGCTTCCGCACATCGTCGAGATGGCTGAGGCGGGATCGGGCATCGACCTGATCTCGCGGGCGCTCGGCATCGGAACGGAGGTCGTCCGCGACGCCCTACACCTGCACCGTACCGGCAAGCGGCCCCCGGGCCGCGTCGATGGCCGCCGCCGCCGACCGCGTCACCCGGACCAACCGTTCGTCCCGAAGTATCAGAAGATCGCGGCGGAAGTAGACCGCCGCCGGAAGGCCGGGGAGGGTTTCGACCGGTTGGCCCGGGAGATGAAGGTCGGCCGGGGCACGATCGTCCGCGCCTACGACTATGCCAATCGCGCAGAAGCCGCCGCCGCGGCCCGCGAGGGGCGGACGCCGACGCGACCGCCCCACAAGTGGAGCGAGAGGTCCCGAGCGGCACGGAGGAAGCCGCCGCGTTGATACGTGCTACAGCGGGCACTCCACGTGCCGCTGCGCCAACAACCCCCAACGCGTCTCCGGACGAAGAAAGCACTCAGGCATCGCAAAAAGGAGGTGCCCTAACGACGCACCATTTCTGCGGCTCCATCAGCGCGGACGGCCACAATCACCACTCAAGGCGACTTTGTCTCCGCCTCGGGCAGGCCGCCTTTGATGGCGTCTTCGCCTAGCGATCGCAAGACGGAATCCCACGCTGCAAGCAAAACCTGTCCATTCGTTAACCGCGTGTCGCCGCGAGCGAATCTGCCCCAATCTGTTTCAAAGACAAGCGAGTCCATTTCCGCAATCCTATCCGAGCTAAATTTCCCAAGCGATTGAATTATCGTGTAATCGTCGCCAGTATTGACTGCCGCCACTAGGTTTTTGAACAAACCACCGGCGTCCTGCATCACGTCCTCGAACACCTGAGGAATTTTTCCTCGCTTATTAAGCATATAGTCCACAACGTTCTCCGTTTGCCGCAGTTGTTCGGCACCTCCCAACGCTGGCTCCGTCCGATTCATAAAATTGTGCTTGCGCTGATAGATCCCGACTGCCGTGCTCGACACCGGAACGAGTTTGACGGGTATTGTCTTCCACTTTCTCGCAACTCCCTCTTCGTGCAGTCGCTTCAGATGCACGGTTGCCGGCACACCAATCCGCAACTCCGAACGCGCCGCCGCATACGACTTGTCGTCGTCGATTTTCTTGCCATTAATGCGGATCACGATGTCGTGTAGCTCAAGCCCGCGCGAATGAAGGACCTTAAGTTCGTGGGCGAACATACCGTGGCCGGGTGTGAGAGGCAGATTGCGTTTAGTGAATTGCTTCTCATGAAACTCAGGCGAATACTGCCAAGAACCGGCCCATTCCCATCCAAAAACGGCCTTATCCCTCTTGAGAAAGGGGTTGTCGGCCTTAATGTCAGGCGGCGGCGGCACACCGGGCGCGATCGTTACCGCCGTTGCCTTGTCGTTACCAGAACCACGCGTCTGATCGTCGCCGCTAGATGGGAGATCCGCCGCCTCCTGACCCATTAGGTTCATGACGCCTGGCGCAACCCCAGAGCCCCCCCCTTTCCTGTACTTCCGCTGTACCTCGCCCGTTGCAAGATTCCACTTGAGCGAGTGCGACCACCCGTCACACTGCAGGTCTTCGCATTGAAGAATGCCGTCCCGAACCACGAACGCACGTGGTTCTGATGAAAAGTGCTGGAGGTGCTTCCCGATGGCTGGGTCGAGCAACTCACGAAAGACCAGCACGCCATCCTGCACTTGAAATCGCATGCGATGGCCTGATTCTTGGCACCGCAATTCGTAAAGACCATTCGCCGGCTTGTTCTGACCGGCCTCCCCGTCTGCTAGACGAACTCGCTCCACAAGATCGTCGAGAGTCGGAGGCGGGGAAGACTGCTGAGCGCGGCATCGTTGTGCGCACACGTGCATTGTCGTGATCACAATCCACACCAACAGTACTGCCCGCGTCATCAGCTTACCCTCCGTAGCCAACGTACTTTTGTGCGCGTGACCTCAGTTCTACGGCAACAACGCCGCATACCGTTCCTCGCCATTCGTTCGATGCAATAGTCGCTGCCAAGGCGGCCCGACGACACGCTCACAATCCGAGAATCAGTTTGCAAAGCCGCAAACCTCCCCCGGCCACTAACTGCGTCGGGTTGCGCGAAGAATGGCAGCAGTCTCTTCCAACGCGCGTACAGCGCGGATCGCGAGCTGAATGAGTTCGGCAAAGGCCATGCACGCTAAGGCACCGCCGGCGCCAATGAATAGCATCCTAAAAAGATCGTCGAGGTTACGTTCGTTACGCGTGGCAACAGATACCACTATGCCGATGACGCCCACGCCGGCCAGAACGAGATACAGAGCGGCGCAGATCTTGAGCAGCACAATAACCACGCCAAGAAACTTTTCCTTGGCAGGACTGCGGATAGGGTGCGACGAACTGGCTGGAAAAGAGACGCTTGGCTGAGCGTTTGCCACTGCCGGACGCGGCAGGGGCGGCATCGCTGCAGGACGTTGTTGCCTGGTCGGCTGTTGGAGAAAGTCGAAGTCGCCCATGCTTCAATCGCCTTTTCGCAAGTGAGCCGTGCGAGATACGCCCATAGCCTGATATGAGGTGATTGCATACCTCGTCCGCGTACCATATTCTAGGCTCCCGCGCCCGAGGGGTCTACCAGTTCATAGATGGCCATTCGGGTCGCACGTATTCCCAGCCCATGAAGCGGTATTCGCAAGCACCGTCACGGTTCTCTCCGCAGTGTTCTGCCGGCCTCATCACCTTGCTCGCGTTTACATGCCTACTCGTGCCTGCCTGCTCCCGGGAGCCGACGCCGAAGCGGCAAACCGAAAGCGATTCGTCCAAGCCCACCGATCCTGCTAAGGAAGGCCGGACTCTTCCAAAGCCGAGCGACCCCCCGGAAGCCTCGGAGCCTCGCAACCGGACGCCTGAAGAGAAGGCACGAAATCCGGTGCCCCAGCCGAGGGCGAGTCCCGTGCGGCCAAAGCCTTCCGGCAAACCTTCTCCAACGGCGCGGTCGGGACATGCCGTGGCTTTTGCAGGTTGGAAGCCGTCGAAAGATGGCTCACGCGACGTAGTGCTACTGTGCGACCCAGGCGACAACGCCGTTGAGGGGCGAATGCTTCACGGCTGGAACGCGAAGCCGCGCGAGATCCCCATCTACTTCGGTCGGCGCAGGCCCAACGTCGTTCTGCTGCCCGCGGGCACTTTCACGATAACGGGGGCTGTCGTAATTTCCGCCGCAGAAGCTGACAGGTCTTTGCCGCCCCCAACCGAATCCGTGACGGCAGAAGGCATGCCGGATTTGTCGCAGGATCTCAATCCGGCATGGATTGGTCTCTGCGGCTCGACGTCAGGAGCAAACGTTCTCTTCTACATCGGGCAACGAAGCCCCAAGGTCCTCGTGGGATGCCCTCGCGGCCCGTCCGAAGAAGCGGACGCAGGCGTGGTGAAAATAATCGTCGGTGATCGCAATCGCATTCAACCCGACAGTCTTGCAGGCCGCATGGGTACGTCTGAAGACGGCGTTGGGGCAACAAACCTTGGCATGTGCGCTGGCATGGAATCGTGGCTGGAACAGCATGACAAGGGAAACTGGTCTGCGGCTCTCGACTGGTTCGACGATCAAGAGAAGTCTCGCGAGCAGCAGCGGGAATTCTTCTCACGACTTGCAGCGACCGTGCGTGGCGGCGGGGGTGCGATTCTCTGCCTTTGGCCTGGCACGGAATACTCGGACTCAGCTGTGGGTGAAGAAGACACAAGCGCGAGTTCAGCTGGGGGGAGCGGGACCCGTGAAGCCCAGGCGGAGTCTGCCCCAGCCAAGCCCGCGGCCTCTCGCTCGGCTGATGCAGGGCCCCGGGAGCCGCTTCCGGATGCAGACTTCCCCTCACTGCCGCCTTCGCCGTCGGGGTCGCGCCCGACCCTTCCGGGCCGACCGTCCTCCCGGATGACAGAGCGCGAGGCGATTGACCGGGCAAAGCAGGAACTCGATGACGCGCGAGGCCGCCTTGAAAGCAACGACCCTGCACGAGCCTTCGATCATGTGGTGCGAGCGGTGGCCCTTCTGCGTGAGCACGGCGGCGACAGTCCGGAGGCGGCAACTCTCCTCGCCGAAGCGATGGAACTAAGCCAACAAATCGCAAAGCGCATGCCTGCGCCTACGGGCAAGGCTCTTCAGAAGCGAACCGTCTTTCAGTGATATCCGACTGGCCTGCCTCCGGTGTCATGCGCGTGTCAGCCCACAAAGGATCCACCAAGTGCCCACGTTAGACACGATGCCCCTTGTGCAGGAAGTGACTTGCCCCAACTGTTGGGAGAAGTTCCCGCCTGAGCGGGTCAAGTATGTGTCGACACATCCGGAGCAGTACGGTGACCTGCGGCTGGGCGACCAGTCGCTCCGGCGCTTTCTACCGACACATTTTCATCCCGATGGACGCGCCATTGATCCTAAGGGAGGGCTTTGCCATCAGACGGCATGCCCCCGTTGCCACCTTCTCATACCGCGCGTCTTGATCGAACGCCCGACGCTTTTCGCGTCGATCTTTGGGTCACCGTCGAGCGGTAAGTCGTATCTGCTTGCAGCCATGACCCATCGCTTGAGACGTGTTTTGCCACGCGATTTTGCCCTGAACTTCAGCGATGCAGATCCCGAAGCAAACGCAATTCTGCAAGGTTACGAGGACACGCTCTTTGCGAGTGATGGCAAGGATCAACTCGTAAGTCTCGACAAGACCGGAGAGACGGGCGATTGGTATCAGCAGGTTGACTTTGGCGTGAAATCGATCGCTTATCCGAAGCCCTTCTTCTTTCAGATGAGCCCGATCGAGGGGCACCCTAACGCGGAGAATGCTTCGAAGGTGTCGCGAACCCTTTGCCTGTACGACAACGCGGGCGAGAGTTTTCAAGCGGGAGCAGACCGCCCGGATAATCCGGTCACGCAGCACATGGCAAAGTCAGGATGCTTGCTCTTCGTCTACGACCCAACACAGGAATCTCGATTCCGCAAAATGCTTGCCGGAGTATCCGACGACGCACAGGTGACTGCCGACCGCGTGGACCGCCAGGACGTCCTGCTGGCTGAAGCGGCGCGACGAGTAAAGACCTATCGCGGAATCCCGATGACGGCGACGCACGACCGACCTTTGATCGTACTCATCAGCAAGTTTGATGCGTGGCAAAAACTTGTTGGAGACAAGCGGCTGCCGGAACCATGGGCGCCGCATGCATCAAAGAAGTTCTGCGTCCTGCGGGCCGACACGATCCTTCAGGTGTCGGCGAAGTTGCGGGAACTGCTCCGGCAGCACACCCCGAACATCGTCGCCACGGCGGAGAGTTTCGTCGACCCGAAGAAAGTGCTGTACATGCCCGTCAGTGCTACGGGTGGGCCGCCCACGCGAATGCCAGATGGGCGTCTGGGCTACCTCGCTGGATCACTGAAGCCCATGTGGGTTGACATCCCACTACTGTACGTCCTGAGTCAGTTCGTTCCCGGCCTGGTCCCTTCCGTCAAGCAAGCGGGCAATGATGAACGGCAGGGTGACTCGGCCTCCCTGCCCCGGGAGGGTGCCGTATCGTGAGCTACGAGCTGATCGTCACTAGCGCCAAGCGGGCACTACAGGCGGGTCGCAGCGGTTTTGCTGCGGTCATGCGAACGCGAGGCATGCACCCGGAACTTCAATCGAGGCTGGAGTCGCTCAGCGGGTATCGCCATTTGTTCCCCCAGGGTGATCCACGGAATCCGATCATTCAGGCGCACAGCACGATTGATTCCGTAGCTGGCAAATTCAGCGTCTTCAGTCGGACTGTGGACGCGGGAAGCGACTACTCGGGGCGTTCCAACAAACTTTCCCATCACGTGGCTCTCGATGCATCAGAGATTCGGAACGCTGCCCGATCCTCGCCGGCGGCTGCGCTACAGTGGCTTCAACGTAATGGCCGCTTCACATCCCGCTGGGAGGGAGATCCGCGAGAACAGGATCCCGCTTCGCCGGTCGCCTTCCCATTGAGCGAGCCGACGAAATGCGTTGCCTGGGAGGCCATCGCGGGAGACGCTGGCTGGGCGGGCGTGCTGGTGGAACGCACCCTCAAGGGCTTGTCCACGTGGCTCATTGTTCCTGCAGGCACGGACCCCGTTGGTCTTTTTGTCGAGGCGATGGCTCTCATGGAGCCTTCGAAACGCTGGGCCGTATCGTTCACGACGCATGCGATGTCAGACACTGGCTTCACGTGGAAGGTAGCCGCCGAGGGGTCAACCGAAGCAAAAGTTGCCCAAGAGCAAAGTTCGGCGACTGCTATCGATCTCACCCGGCCTGTCCGGACAGACGGCGACGGGCCGTACATCCAAGCAGCTCGCGGGCTTGCCGATGTACCGTGGAAAAAAATCGCGGCGGCCAAGCCTGCGAATCCCGGCCCTCCGGGGACGCCCGCCAGGACTTCCGAAAAGTCTCCCGACGTCCCTTCGGCAGCCATACATCATGCCGGGGCCGATATACCGCCGCCCACCTTGCGTCCTGCGCCACCGCCGCTCGTGAAGCCACCGCCCGTGGTTCGGCCGCCTGATGTTTTAGGCGACACTATGCCTTTTCCGGGCCTGGCCAGAGGGTCGGGTGTCGCCCGTGGAAACACTTCTCTCATCGCTGCAGTCATCGCGGTCGGGATCACGCTTACCGTCTTGCTTGGGTTACTCGTCGATACCCAAATCCGCGGAGAGGCAAGCGTCATACGAAAAGTGGCTGCTCTGATACCACGGGAGCAGGACGAGAAGGAGGCTCGGGGTAATGGTGCACAACGTCCCAATAAACACAGAACACAAAACTCTTCACGTCCCCCTGAGGCCAATGAAGACAGCGTGCCGCCCGAGGAACAATCCGGGTCCCATGACTCGCCGGGCACGGATGATGGCGCCGCATCCGAGAAGGCTGACCCTGTCACGCCATCTCCGGAATCGATAAAAGAGCCCAAACAGCAGCCTAACGCCGCCAAAGAAGAATCGGCCGCCTCACCGCCGCCACAGCACCCCATAAAACCCAGCACAGCTGAGAACACCGGCACTCCAAAATCAGGAGCCGATATTGGCAAGACGTCGGTGGAGGGCTCCTTCGCCCCAGTGAGGGAAGCAGTTGATTCGCAAAATCATCTCCCAAAGCAATCGCTTCTGGACGGCACAGCGGATTCCGCGTCCACACTTGTCGTCTTCAACCCAGGGAGTCCACCACCGTCGATCCAAAAACTCGTGCTGGTACCCGTGGCTGGCCCGCTAACCCTCGAGGCTGAATCTCGCGCCGGAGAGGAATCACGCTGGAAATGCAGCGCCACTGGCGATTCTGCCACCCCGGTGGAGGTCGGCACATTCGTGCTGAACACCAAAGGGCTTTCCTTCGAGGCGGCTCAGGCGCGGAAAGATGCCGTTGAACGTCTCTCCAGATGCTGCCTTTTGATCGTCGGCAAAAACGGTTCCGAAACCACGTACATGCAATTATCCACGCCCATCGAAATAAAGCCTGTCCCATTCAGGCTTGAGCACCACCAGGAAGACCCTCGCGGCGTGTTGCAATCACAAGTTCGTCTGCCACTGCCATACCTCGCGGATATCGATGCAAGCGATGATGATAGGGCTGTATCTCTGAGACTCAATGGCGTTACTGCGGCTGGCGCGTCACTTTTTGCAGTCTCCGCATTTCCATTCAAGCCGCCACTCGAAGGGCAGCAAGCGGTCTCCATTTTGCTTGACCAGCACGAGACAAAAGTGCAGATGGAGTATCAGTTGACCACGGGCACGAGTTCACTTTCGCTCGAACTGGTGGTCGGCCCCTTCGCGGACAAGGCGCAGTTTGACCGCATGTGCAAGAAGATAGCGAGCGGCGGCAACATCAATTTCGACCTCGACTTTTGGACATTCGTGAGGAGCGAACTCACAAAAGCCATCCCGAAGACCGACGAACGGGAGCCTGGCGGCAAAACAAATGGCACCCGGCAGGCCCGTGTACTTGCTTCGTTGCAGGAGAAGTTGAAGCCTCGCAAGAAGGCGGCAGTGCCATTCGCGGCATATGTGGATTCATTGAGAGACGCCTTGCTGGCATCGCCATCGCTCCTCGCCAACGCAGAGGCGAATGTGGACAAGAGGCACCCACCGGCACCGCCTTCACCGAAAAAGGAAGAGCCTGACGCACGCGACAAGGAAAAGAAGGAGAAAGATGAGAAGCCTACTTTCGACCGCGCCGCGGAAGTCATGAAAGAGAAAGAATTACAGTTTCCCGTATGGTGCAAGGAACGGCAAAGCCAGCTGGAAGTACAGCGTCGCAAATTGGCCGAGCCGGATGGGCCAAAGTGGACAGACGCAGATTTCGATGACTACGCGGCCTTGTTTCTTTGGTCCCGCATTCAGCATCTGGAGCAATACGTCAAGGCATTCAACTTGCCCGAGCCTCCTGCAGTCATCGAAGGAACCGCACGTGTCGATGTCAGGCGAATCTGGCCCGCGAGCACGCTGCCCAAGGAGGTCTCGTGCCGTCCCGAGACGCTGCTCTTGAGAACGACTCCCTAGCCTTCTCGTATGCCCCACAACCACCTGGTTCCCCTTGAAGAGTGCCCGCGATGCCTGTCCTAACGAAGACGCGATTGACGCCCTATCAGAAGTTGGCCGATGACATCGACGCCGCGATCGATCGCTTCGATGAAATCGGCGCAGACACTATTCGGGATCTGCTGCCCGAATGGCGTGAGGCTGTAGATGCAATAAATGCGGCCCTCAGGGAAGCGGACGGATTGGTGTTTGAAGGTTTGCGCGATGAAGCTTTGGGACTGCATGACTCCGACCTAACCGTCATAGCATCGCGGCTTGCAGTTCACGACAGACCGCAGTGGCCCGACATCTCGGCGTGGCTCGCCGAAATGGGGCTTTCCGATCCGCCTCGTGTAGATACCGACGCCGTTTCACACCTCGAGTCCGTGCATGGTGAGCTCGATGCACTGAGGAAGGGCCTTGAAAAAGTGCGCCGTATGGCACTCGAGAGGGCGCCACTTGGCAACAAGCTGTCTGCCTTACGAAAACTACGGGCCTATGACTCCACAAAGCTTGTCTGGAGCAAGGCGGTCGCTGCCCATGAAGATGCTTGTCTCCGCGAGTACCGTACGGCGATTACCCGAGCCGTCGCAAAGGCTGATTTCGCATCACTGGCGGACATGCATGCCGCACTGGTCGATCCCGACTGGGAGTGCGAGGTTCCTCGGGATCTGGTGAGCGCTACCCGAGGGGCGGATATTGCCGGAACAATTCGCGATGCGGTAGAGCGAGCCAAAGAGCTGGCAAAGGAAATAGAGAACCGTTGGGCCGCATCGGCAGGACCGACTCACCTACAGTGCGAGCAACTCTTAGAGTTGCGGCAGCGGCTGAGCGACACTCGCAGTGTGATCGAGGAATGCCTCGGACACTTGCAAGACTGCCAACAGGTACTTGGCGTTGTTCGCAAGGCGGGCCTTGATACGGCCTTTGAGACCTTGCGAACTGGGCTAGCCAAACCGATGGAATGGGTTGAGGCATGCAACGCTCTTCATACCACGCGAACTTCATTTGCGACTGAGTGCCGCAAGGTCGAATACCTCTGCGACCATCTACCCGACAAGGCGGGTGAGTCGAAGTGGCTTGCTGACCTACAGCGCAGCGATGCCGAGATCCGCCGCTGCTGTCAGCAACTCCCAGATCTTGTGTTCCCTGAACTTCTTCAGGAACGCGTCCGGAAGGCACAGGCCAGCATCACCAGTCGCGAGAATCTTCGGGCCCGCTTCGTACTGGTAGTTGCCGCATCTGTCGTCGTGCTTTTGGGTGGCATCACAGCCTTCTTCGGCTACAGGCACTGGAAGCAGGGCGAGAAGGATCGGGCGATTGCAGCCCTGAAAGATGCCGTGAAAGACGCGAGGCACGGCATGTATCTCGAACGACCGAGCGATGTCGAAAGCTATGCGGGAACCTATGGCCACGATACCAAGGTATCACGTTTGCTCCGTGAATTTGACGAATGCGTGGAGGTCGAAAAGGATCGTCGGAACGCGTTCAGCGAGCACGTTGTTGGCCATAAAGAACTCGTTGAAGCTGCCGCCGGAGCCGTAACCGATCGCAGGGCGGCCCCTGATGATGAATCACGGCTCGCCGCATGGCCACAGGCATTTGTCGAGGCGGCGCAGAGCTTGGCCAAGGCGCGTGGACTAGGCGGCCGGCCCGATAAGCGCGGAGCAGACTCGGGAATCACACTCCCGGCATCCGCTCAGCGACAGTTCGACAAGGAAGAGCAGGAACTTGCCGGGTGTGAGTCGGCACAGGCAAAAGTTGACGGAGAGCTTGAGCAGCTTGCGGCCGACTCATTCGTCCACCTACGCGATCAAATACGCGACCGCATCCCTGAGGCAGGTACAGACAACGCCGCCAAGGATGCGAAATCGCTTTTGAATGAGGTGCGCTCGCTTCGCAGTCTTGCTTCCGCAAGGAAAGCGGAAGGCCTGCCGCCAACCATGGTCAATGAGAAGCGCGTTGCCGCTGATTTGCTCGAGAGTCTTGAAATTCTCGAGAAGCGACTCGAGGTCATTGCGAAGGGCGGAGAATGAGCGAAAGACAGCTTTACAGACTGGTAGCCGGCAAACAGACGGGCCCTTACCCTCCGGAAAAGCTGCGACCACTTGTCGCCGATGGCCGCATCAGCCGACTTGATCGATTCTCATACGACGGGGTGGACTGGCTCCCGGCCGATCAGTTTCCTGAGTTGATGGGAAAATCACCGACTGTTTCCCCTGCCCTTCCGTCGTCGCCAGCGGCTGCGGCATTGCCGCCTGAGCCACAGCCAGCTGGGGTTCCGGCACTGCCACCGCCTCCCGGACCGCCCGCAGGGGTTACTCAAGTTTCGGTTAGCTCCCGCGTACCCCGATTGCCTCTTCTTGCGGGTGTCGGTGCGGTCGGAGCAATTCTTCTTGTCGCAGGCGTCGTATTCGGGCTCAAAGGAAATTTTATCGGTGCAAGCGGGCTGAACGACGTCACTGACCGCTTTGACGCCATCGTGAAGTCAACAGAAGGATTCGACGGAAAGAGGGTATGCGTACGTGGCACCTACTTTCCGCAGGAACTTGCTCCTCGGCCAAGCGGCCGCGATTACACCATCAAGTTCCGCTCTGCAGGCACAAAACGTGCCGTTGTTTCAGGAGACCGAGAGAACCGGCTAACTCTCGTGGTTCCGCAGGCTATGGGGAACCGCTTGATGCAGATCGTCGGCCGGCTGGAGTCTGAGCAACCCGCAATGCTGGATATCGTCTGCAGCAACAAGGACGACGGCGGCGAAAAGCGACCAATCGGTCGCGTAGCCAGGATCATGTTCTGCCGCGAAGCGCCGATGTCTGCCAGCGTGAAAGCTTTTTTGAAGATGGACGAAGACGGGGAAATCGAGGAGGAGTGACAGTGGCGGATACCTATTTCGTCAGATTCCGAGGTAGAACGGTCGGACCCTACAGCCTCGCCCAAGCGCAGCAGATGGCGAGGAAGGGCCAGTTGGCGCGGACGTCGGAAGTTTCCTGCGACGGGCAGTCATGGAGCCAGGCTGGGGCGTTTCCTGAAATATTCGAACGTCCTGCAACAACCGCTTCTGTATCTTCCAAGGCATCAACAATCTCGATCGAGCCGGAGCTCTCGCCTGGCAAGGCAGTGACCTTTCCCGCTTTCGATATACCGAAGGCTCCTTCGCTCAATGAGTGGTACTACACGGCGGGCGATGAACAGAAGGGCCCCACATCCGCGTCAAACATCATCGCGATGCTTAGGGCTGGAACTCTCGCGGCTCATGACCGCGTGTGGCGAGAAGGCTTGGATAACTGGGTTTCAGTTTCAGATGTGCCCGACTTCAGTGCTGCTGTTGGACCGGTTCTGCCCCAGCCTACCGCCAGCCGGGGAGGCAGCTCTGACGAAGGCGCCTTCTGTCGCGAATGTGGTGCCCGAATCAATCGAAAAGCAGTGATCTGTACGCAATGCGGTGTACCGCAGAATTCAGAAGGTGGGGAACTCAGCTTCTCGACTTCTGGCAATGCGCCGCGGGCAGCTAAACAAGCCGCCCAGGGAAACGGGCTTGTCGCCGCAGGATATGTGTGCGCGGTGGTCGCCCTCTTGATCCTGCCCCCAGTCTTTGCCCTAGTTGCCTTCATCATCGGCATCATCAATCTGACACGGAATCAGATTGGGCACGGCATCGCCCAGATTGTGCTCTCGGTCATTTGCGGCTTTTTCGGCATGGTCATCGGCGCTGCCTTGATGTCGTGAGCTTCGTCACGAGTAACGCAGCACCAGCCTCAAGGGACGTTCTCCATGGCTCTCGGATCCACTCACGACTCTGCTGATGTTCTGAATGGAACTGCAGAGCCACTGCTTGACTGGTCCCGCCGCGATATCGAGCAACGTTTTGGCTTTCCTGGCGGGCGGTTTACCCGAACCAATAATATCTTCACTGGGATCATTGCGATCCTACTGACGATCGCGTTCTACGCGGCCTTGATCCCGCTTCAAGGCTCTTGGTTCGGTGACATGTGGACGAAGCGCGGGCCGACGCCGTACGCCATTGCATTCTTTTCGTGGTGGTCGGTCGCCATCCTGTTCGTGAAGTGGCGCAAGTTGAGATTTCAGCGGAAAGCGCTCCAGTATCACGTGATGCCAGAGGATCCGGCTTATGTGCTCTCGTCAGCGACGGTCGAACCCGTGCTCGCACGTGTTTATGCCACGGTGGATGATCCTCGCAATTTCATCCTCTTCAATCGCATCGTTGTCGCGCTTTCAAACCTCCGCAACCTTGGCCGTGTAACAGATGTCGACGAAATTCTTCGTTCCCAAGCAACCCAGGACGAGTCGACTGTGGAAACGAGCTATGCGCTGCTTTCCGGGTTCGTTTGGGCGATACCCGTGCTTGGCTTCATCGGCACCGTTCTCGGTCTGTCGGAGGCTATCGGGCAGTTCAGCGGCGTACTCGGGGCAGCGAGTGACGTGGACCAGATTTCCGGCGCACTCAAGGGCGTCACGGCAGGCTTGGCAACGGCGTTCGAGACGACCCTCGAGGCGCTCGTCGCGGCGCTCTTCATCCAGCTTGCAATCACGGCGCTGCGAAAAAACGAGGAAGAATTCCTCGACGAAGCGATGGATTACGGCCTTCGCTACGTCGTCGGTCGCCTCCGGATCCTGCCTTCGGATCAGGAGTAGCGACTCATGTCTCGCCGTGGCCGCTCAAAGGACGTCGCAATATCGCTGTTTTCGTTCCAGGACATCATCACGAGTGTGACGGCGATCATGATTTTACTCGTGCTGATCCTCACGCTGGAATTGGTCACGCGCGAGGCGATAAAAGGCATGGCGGCGGAAGATCGACGCGTCGCCCAAGAACTCAGGCGTTCAGTCGCGGAGATGGAAAAACGCTTAGAGCAACTCAGGCAGGAGGCATCCACGGCTCGCGCAGGTGCGAGCGATGCGGCGGGGTTCTCCGCAAAAGAAACGGCTGAGAAAACGGCTCGAGCGGAGCGCGAAGCAAAAGAACTGCGAGACCAGATTAATCAGCTCGAAATGCAACTGCGCAACGCACAGTCCACGCGTCGCACCGCCGAGGGAAAGCTGGCTGCGAGCCAGACGGATGACCTCGAAGCGACTGCTGAACAAGCAAGGACAGTCGATACGCGCGCCGCGGAGATGGAAGCAGCCAACCGCGCAGAGAGGAATCGGCAAGGAAACGAGGCCAAGCAGGTACGTGAAGGCACGGCGGCCGCGCGCACGCTGGTTTTCAACGCACCTCCCGGAAGCACGCTCGAGCCGCTGTTGGTAGAGATATCCAAAGATGGGCTCGTGGCGGTCGAGACTGACGGGGCCTCAGCGAGTAACTTTTCCTGGAATCTACTCGGCTTGCCAACGGGCTTCGGCGAATGGCTCAGAGCCCGCGACACTCGCAAGGAATACGTGGTGCTCATCCTGCGGCCTTCAGGTGTCGACCGGTACGACGCGACCCGAGACGCAGTACTGTCCGCAGGCTTCGACGTTGGTACGGAACTCATCGGCGAGCAGATGAGCCTCGTGCTGGGTCCTCGGTGAGCCGCCGTCATGGCACGAAAAAGCGATCTTAACGACAGCAGCCTCGAGCTGCTGCTGGATACTATCTGCAACACCTTTGGTGGAGTGTTGTTTCTGGCGATGCTCGTGTCCCTTCTCTTAACGCAGACCCGAAAGTGTTCCGAATTAGAGGTGAAAGCAGCTGACGCGGTGCCGGCTGTATCTGCGGCAGACCTTGTGCGCCTTGATGTACGTGCGGACGACATGGAACGGGAACTCGCCCAGCTGCAGGCGGTCGTTCAGGATTTCCGAGAGATGGGCGGCCAGATGGCACACCCCGGTTACCGAGAGAAACTAGATGCGATGCAGGAGGCAGTACACAACGCCAGTGAGTTGGCTGCCCGCCGTGTCCGGCTCCTGCGGGACATCGCCGATGCCCAGGCGGCGGCGGCCCGTGCTGCCAGGAAGACTGCTGCTACAGAGCGGGAAAAAGCTGACGTGGAACGCCAGCTTGTAGCCGCCCAACAACGCCTTGAGGCCGCGATCCGGGATCGCGACCAACTGGTGCAGTCTGCCATACAACTCCGGGAACAGTCTGCACAAACAGCCACGGTGTCCACGACTGGTAGAGCGCCCCGCGAGCGGGAAACCGACAAGAGAGAATTTGGCGTGTTGCTCAAATACGGCAGAATGTATTTGATGCACAAGTACGGTCCCACCGGCCGCGAGGTCAACACGCAGGACTTTGTCGTAACACCTGGACTCCTCAACAACTCGGCCGAGCCAAAACCAAACGCCGGTCTTGATCTAAAAGGCAAAAGCCTCGACGCAACGGCACTACGCCGATATCTGGCGTCCCATCCTGCACGAGACTGGTATCCCTGCCTCGTGGTGCACCCCGACTCCTTCGAGGAGTTTCTTACACTCAAAGCAGGGCTTGTGTCCCTTGGCTACGAGTACCGTCTCATGCCGACCAACAAAGGCGTCTTAGATGGCGGAGGCGACGGCGGACGGGTGCAATAGCACCTAAGCCAGTCAGTTGCGCTGATCTGCAACCATCAATTTCGCGGTGCTGCTAAAGAAAATCCTATCGCCCGCAGGCGGCGATGAAGACTCTTTCCCAGCGCCACCGCCGCCTTTTCGCAGCCGCGATGAAAGGGATACAGCCACGGGTGCCCGGCCGGAGATTTTGTCCGCGCTACGACCAATGCGGTCGGCTGAATCCTCAAACCTACCGCTTTGATACTCCTGCAAGCCCAGATAAGTCTGTAGAATTGCTAAATCCTGTTCACGATTGCCTGAAAGCCGCGTGATCTCCTCGCCATATGTATTCGCCTTGTTCTCAGCCATCGCTGCATCATCTGTGGACAACATGCTTGACCGCACGATACGGCGCCACTCATCGCTCAGACACTCCACCATGACCACCCGCATGCCTACGCTCTCATCCTCGACGATAGAACCATCTGCTGCGTTGGCATCGTTCCAGCTCACCAAAGATCGCTCGTGAAACAAAAAGACCTTGGCCAAGGGCGAGAGATCAGTTTGAGCCAGAACGACTGAATTACTGCCGCAAAGCCGAAAAGCTTTTTGATCCTTATCGCTTCCCGTCGCAAGCGAATCCTCGAATCGCCTCCACACAGCGAGGGCACTGGCTTGCGAGGAATCCGCTAGCACCCATTCGGGATAGCCACGATGACACCCGCGAATACCCCATGCGTTGGGCAACGCAACGGCCAACGTTTCCGCCAGGGGCTCCGGCTTCGTCTCGAAACGCCGCCAAGCAGGTGTCGTATCACCCCTACCATCAAGCAAAAAGGGGAATAAGAAGGATAAGATTTCAAGACGAGCAGCGCCGTTGCCTTGGCACTCTTCCACAAGCCATGTCACCTGTTCCGGCGTAGCCCGGAACTCATCCGTTCGGCCACACTTCTCAAACAACTCCCTGCATCTCGCGAGATTTCGATCGCTTAAGTGGTTTGATGCGGATCCCGGCCAGGGATTGATATACCGGTGCTGTGCTTGGCTTCCGCATGACATAGCGTATTGCCACTCTGCAGCTGTCGGCAGACGCACTCTTTCGGAAACCAGAGTCTCCGTCGTACTGGTGCGTGCGCGTGACAGTTCCCGATTAATTCGCGCGGTCACTCGCGCCGCCTCCTCCAGGGAAATCATTGTGGCGCTAAATGAATCGCCTTCCCGATGCATGCGCTCCCGATCGGAGTCAGTGATAAACGTCTTTTCCCGCTTGTCGTGGCTGGAGCGTTCACCATCCTCAAGGCAAGCCGAAAACGCTGAAACGGACACCTCATCGACCGCAATGTAGAAGGGCTGGCCGAGAACCACCGATCGCTCCTCGGCACCAGGCCGACCAAGCAAAGCCGTGCCAGAGGGCACATAAATCAATCGCAACTTGAGAACAGTCGCACCGACTGTCACCTCTATATCACGCCCCGAGCCGGCGACCGGCGCCTCAGCAAAAATGGCTTCAATGCCAACCGGTTGTACGGCGATAGCAAGCATCCACGAAAACAATATTGCCTTGGACCGCCGGTAGCCACACCTTACACGGCTTTGCGCTATCATACGAACCGTCCCTCAAGAATCGCATCAAACGGGTCAAGCCGTGACGCTTTCCATGCCGGGAAAAGTGCCCCAACTGCAGCACACGTAACAGCCCCAAGCATTACAACAAGTACGTCTCGTGCGGAGATAAGAATCGTGATGTGCGGCTTCCACCCCAACAAAGTCGAAGCAGCAGCGGGCTTCCAAGCCAAAAACTGCTGCAACGCCAACCCCGCTGCAGTTGAAACCAAGCCCGCCAATATCCCGATCGCAATCGCACGCAGAAGAACTAAACAAAAAATGCCGCCGCCAGAAACTCCCATTACCCGCAGAATTCCAATAACACCCCTTTTTCGATCTGTTGAGTCAACTAGTACGCTGAATACTGTGACAAGTCCGAAAAGGAAAACGCCCATGCCTACCACAAGTACGAGTAAACGGAGTGACGAATCCTGATCTTGAATCTCACTGATTCGCCCACTCTCGGAAGTCACCTGAAAATTCCTTTCTAAAAGCGCTGCCACGACGGCCGGAACATCATCGATAGAGTCAGCAAACAACCTTGCCTTGCCGTAAACAGAAGGCTGGGCTATTGACGTAAACACCTGGCGGGTGGCATCATAGTCATTTTCTCCGCGCTCATACGCCCACAGGCGAGCCAGCAGTGGCACCGGAATCACAATCATGTCTGGCTTGCCACCATCCGATCCAATGCGGGCTGCTGGCTGTATGCCTGAGATCACTTCGTGATCTCCAGGTTGATACGGCTCTAATGTGATCGCGCGGTTACCACGTAGCGGCAAATCCCACTGCGCGGAATGGTGCTCCGTCGGAAGATATACAAAGCGATCTACCGACGGCTCAAAAGCCGAATCTCTGTCGATCAAGTAGTTGCGTAACCATGATCTCTTCTTGAGAGTGACGCCGACGAGCATGGTTTGCGTTGCGTTGTTCAGATAGGGCGGATTCCAGGGTATTACCACGTCGTCTGCCTGAGTCACCGCCTCTAGCTCACTTGCTAGGACATTCGCGAGTATGGGGTTCGTGGCCGTCGAACCACTTGGCCGTATTTTATGTACTTGCAACTGCGTGCGTGCGTCTGCTTCGATGAGACCACCAAGCCCACGCTCGATCGGGTTTTCCACCACCTCGACATCAAAACCGCGATCTCGAAAGGCTTGCTCATCTTCTTTAGATAAGCCTGAAGCTCCTTCTGTAAACACCAAATACTCGACATAGCGAGGTGGTGCCGGCGTGCCGGAAGATGACCACCCCAACTTAGTTGCGCTGTAGCCGCGGATCCACTGCTCGAACTGGTCGAGCAACTCGAATTGCGCGAAACCAATAGCGTTATTGGTGTCGCCCTGTTGCAAAATGGCAGCAATAGTCGCCGTTGTTTCAGCCGTCTCATCGCTATCCTCGGTGCGACGTCTCACCGTTATTCGGCACTGATCGCCCTGACCAAGATGTAGCCGTTCCGCTACGGTTTGGGCCAGAACGATCTCATCGATCTTTTTGCCTTGAAGGCCGCAGCCCGCTTGCTGCAGCACTGGGTCTCCTGCACGCGTTGCGCATAGCGTGACAGAGACGGCCTCGCGACTACCAGCGTCTTGGGCGACAGATGGGGATGCAGGCGAGCCGAGTGACGAGACCTGCACTATCCGGTCAACGTCCGGAATGATGATTTCGACAGCCGGCAACTCGCTACTCAGCCGTTCAATCGAATCGGCCTGCATCAACTCGCCTTGCTGCCCAGACCAGAATGTCACCTGTCGGCCCGTTGGGCTACGCAGCAATTCGCTGCGCAATTCCGCGACATGGCCGCGCTTAAGACCCAGAAGCAGCAGGATTGGAAGGACGATACCTGCGACAATAATGACATGATGCTGAGTGCTTGCCCATAGTCTAGCAAAATCTAAAACGGCAAGCTTGAGGTAATACGCCCATCGCATCGTTAAGAGTTCCACGCGGCTTGAGGAAAGACAGGTTATCGCGAATGCCGTCGGACGACTTCATTAACACATCCGCCTGCCTCGGTTCGGGTCGGTTCCATCCGTATGACGACGTTCGCAAATTCTGCTGATAACTCCTCGTCATGCGTAATCATGATTGCTGCGCACCGGCGCTCCACGCTCGTGAGCATTTGCCTAAAGTTGCCCAACGCTCCTCTCGCTAGCTCACGATTAAGTGCGGCCGTTGGTTCATCAATGAAAACGAGCTGCGGATGATGTGCTATTGCCCTAGCTAACGACACCCGTTGGTATTCCCCGCCAGAAAGCTTATTGACGCGAGCAGTGGCTAGGTCATACGTATCTCTCGACGAATTGGCCCCGCCGTTGCCACTCCCAGACACTTGCCGTCGCAAGCGAAATGCTTCAATAAGGTGGTCTGCCCGCTTCCTCCTGTGCGCCGCCGGCCAACCATTCAAATGGAGAGGGGCCTCAATGTTCTCGCGAACGGTCAACGCCGGTAGAAGCTCACCCGACTGAAGAGCAAAACCGATTCGTTGCCGCCGCACGGCCTCGATAGTGGATTTGCGTCGGCAAAGCCATGCATCTCTTAGATCAACCTGCGAAATAGTCCCGTCGTCGTCGAGCCCCATTTTGAAGCTTTTCAACTCCGAGGGGTACGTAGGCGACCGCAGCAGGCCAAGGACAGTTAGCAACGTCGTCTTGCCGCAACCACTTGGTCCCAGTAGCGCAACGAAATCTCCCGGCATCACTTCGATTCGCGGTTCAACGCGCACCGTGAATGCTTCAGGCCTTGCGGTGTCCCGTAGGCGCTGCACAAGACCTTCAACTTCAAGGATCGGGACAGTCTGCGGTACCGCCGCCAAGAGATCAGGAGCCATTTCGCACCAATCAAGAAGACCACTTCCGCGCGTTGCCTGCGCCGCTATTTTTGACGATGGAGGAGTAAGACCCGAGGTTGTTATGGCAGTTGGCTCTGCTCAAGAAAGGCAAATCTTGACCCGATTCCATTCGACTGGCTAGCCCAATCGCCGTTATCGAGCAATTCCTGGCATCGCTTTTTCGCGAATTGCAGCTGACCTAGCCATCTTTCAAAGTCCTCTGCTGTCATTGCGGCCAGGGACTTCGCTGTGGTGGCTAGAACTGGTGTTTTGAGCGGCAAATCGCCAATCGCAGCATCTAGCCGGGTGTCCTCGTCAAACTTAAGGGTCTGCCCAGCAGCCTGGCTGGCAATCGCCTGCTTTAAATCCTTCAACAATGCTCCGACGTCTTGGCGATCAGCTTTTCTCGTGCGCGGCGAGAACTTTGTGTAAAGTTCGTCGAGTTTTGCCTTCAGTCGCTCCAGTTCATTTTGAAAAACAAGGACCTTTAGCTTTGCAACTTCGCGCCCCTTATCATTGCGCGCGGCTGCAACTGCCTCCATCACCTCTTTGTCTGCAAACTGGGCGATGTAAGCGGCCGCTATTTCCACGAGTGGTTTCGAAAACTCGTTTGTCTTTCCCGCATCGCCTTTCGACAAAAGCGCTTCAAGTGAGTCGAAGGCGGCCTCAAGCTTACGCCCGACCTGCCCAGTGGCCTCGGCAACACCCTCCAACGTTGGTGCTGATGCCGAATAAACGCCGACAAGTTCCCCCTTGCCATTGCATGCCAGCTCATAGTACTGCTTTTCGGCTCGCTGCCTAGACACCTGCTGAGCCTTGATGGGGAAGCACTGTATGCGGTTTTCGTTCTCGCCAAGCTCCCTCTCTAGATCTGCATCCGTACCCATCACGACCCGATCGATAATCCCTTGCAGCTCATCAGTTAACCCGTCGATACGTCTTCCAAGCAGGATTGCATGCAGTGTCTTTTCCGTAAGTGCTCCCTTAAGGTCAGTGGTGCCCCCCATGTGCGCAAGCGCAACGATGTCACGAATGTCTTGATTGGTGCTACTCCATCCATAGAAGTCCCGCAAACGCGTAAGCCGGTTCCATTCGCCGCCAAACTGGCTTTCCTGCCTATCCTTGGGTTTCGTCTGCAGCGAGCCACTTCCAATCAGAATCACATGCTTTGAGGAGTTCGGGCGCCAACGCAACTTGCGAATCGCCGTATCGATGCCCGCGATACCATCCTCCGGCCAATCGCCCTTGATTTCCTTTGGTCGAAGACGCCGCATGCCTGCCTCAAGTTCTGAGGAACTTGTGACAAAGTCCGTTGCGACATCGGTAACAAATAACTGCTCCTCTCTTGTGTCTTGGTACTGAACGATCGCGAATGCAACACGACCGCGGGTTTTTTCGCTGCTTTCAGCGTTTCGAGCCACCTCAGTAACCGTGCGTCGCAACAACTCGATAGTCGGGGTGCCGCCATCCCACTTGAAATCCATGTACTCAGTCATCTCGAGGACAAATGCGACATCGAGTCCCAGCGTGTCGAGCGAGCCTTCATCTGCAGCTTTATCTCTCAGCTTTCCAATGTAGTAGATGACCGGATATTCCTCTTCTTCGTTCGCTTCTCCTAACACAAACGCGAGAGCGCGATTGTCACCACTCGTTCGCGCTCCCTGGTAAGGAGCCATTACTTGCTTATTGCGAGGGTCTAGTAGATTAAACGGCTTGTCAGGGGTCGCGATCGTCTGGGGGTCAAGCACAAATCGCGTGTTCCACTCTCGGATGGCTTGTCCTTGTACAGTCCGACCGTCATCTGTCTTGACGGCTGCGGTTGTCTTAATCCAACCCTTTGGGTTCCCCTCTTCGTCTCCAACCCGCCAAAAGGTATCCGGGCCGACCTTCTCCTCAAGGGCACCCGAATCCGTCTTTAGCCTATAGAAGATGGCAAATGCATCGAGCGGTTTACCCGCGGCGTCCCCTGGCCGATCAAAGAGACGCGCGAAAGCGCTCGTGACGATCACCTTTTGACGGATAGACGTCTCTGAACCATCGGACCGGCGCGCGTTGACGAGCAGCTCCTGGCCGCCGTAGCCATCCGGACCGGTCAAAATTGACGCAATGAAGGCGCTCACCACCAGAACGAGCGTTTTGTAGGCACTTGAGGCGAGAGATTGCTGTGTACGCATCATCTGGATTCTCCTTCCAAGGCACTATGCCGCGGGTTTATTCGATTTGACATTGGCAACAGGCGAAGGATTGCCGACAGTCGATGTTGCCCGGACGCGCGAGTTGGCAGCGCGTGCTGTCGCGCGCGTTTTGTCCTCTGTCGTATGGGCGTGTTCGATCGCCTTGTCGAACGACCGCGCAGCGAGGCCATGCGCCCCTTCAAGCGACAGCAATTCGCCGGCGTAGAAATGCTGGTGGAAGTCATCCAATAATCTGAGCTCGGCGGCCAAGAGCAACTCACGACGTAATGACTTCATTTTCCTTGCGGAGGGGGTGTCTCTCATGAGTTGAATTTCGAGATCAAACAGTTGCTTCCATAAAAACTGGGCGTCTGGCTGTCGCCGCAAAGCAGCCCGCAGGCCAGAAACCGCCTGACTTAGGTCGCCCTTGGTAATGCAACGGATCGCTTGCTCACGGTGGAAATCAGGGTCTTTCAGCCGACGGCCCAGATCGTCCGCTAATTGCTTTACGTGGGGATACCGTCCCCCGACTCTCGTTGCGGCAAGCAAGCGTTCGGTTTGATTGTGCGCACTTGCGGCGATCACAAGAAGCGGACGACTTTCCCGTACCTTCGTTAACTCCAGACCATCAACGACGGCCTCCAGCGCGGCTGCCATGGCGTACGCAGCCAGTGGTGACTGTAGTTGTGAGACTGCGTCTCCGAGCAGCTTCTGCCCGGCGGGTTCAAGAACCCAGTCGAGGCCATCCGGAATCCTTATATCTGGCGTTGTTATTGACAGCAGCAGACGTACAGCCTTATCGGGTTCACCAGCGGCGATCTGCGAAAGAGCGGCAAATGCCCGGATCGAGTCCGGTAGAGATATGTGGACATCGAAACCGTCGGCTCTGCTGAGTTCGGTTGAGGCGTCGAATCCCACCGTTCGTTCATCCGTCGCTGCATTGCCGATCGATACGGCCTCAGACATCTGGCTCGCGGCCTGTTCAGGGCTTCCGAAACGCAATGCAAAGGATGCCTCGACAAAGCGGGTCATCATTTGCCTCAATGCCCGTTCCTCCTGAGCTAGCTTCGCACCACCACCAGAGTCACCAGCCGCGAGTGCTGCCAGAAGTGGTGAACCAAGCATCCGAAAGTCGGCGTCCGCAAATGGCAAAGAGCTCGCGTTGTCGATAGCAGCAGCGAAGGCGAGCCGCGATTCATCCCTGTGCGACGGCAGCGTCTTGGCCGCGGCATGCCCGAGCGCCAACTGTGCCGCTACGACAGACTCGACGTAGCCGGGATCCCACGCGTCTTTCTCGGGGGGAGCCTTCTTTAATTCAAACAGAGCGTCTTGCGCGAGCCGCTGCGTCTCTTTGACGTAATTCGCTGACGCTGTCGCGTCGTCGGCAACTTGGGAGCGATACGCAAGGCACAAAGCAAGCCACGCCCAACCCCGAGGGCGGGCCGCGGCGTCAGCGGGAAGCCCGTCGATTGCCTTCCGCAACGACGACTCAACCGGTTCGAGCTTTTCAGACAGAGGCTTCTTGGCAACGTCGACCGGTCTTGCGTTGTCCCGCTGCGATAACGACGTACCGACGTCGTGGAGCACTATCGCCGCCCGTGCGATGGTTGCCACCAGATCGCCCGCAGGAATCATCCGCGTCTCCAAGGCGCGGTCCAATTCCGCAAGAGATAGGTCACTAGGCCGTCGGCCGCGTCGAGCAGCGTCGGCTCGATCGATTGCCACTTCCTTGGAGGCATGGAGTTCCACTGCATCACCGAGCACAGCCCACGCATCAGCGGCCCGGCCTGCCTGATTCAGGGTCGCTGCCACGTCTCGCGCAGGAGTCGTGCTGGAGATCGCGGCCAATCTTTTCTGAGCGTCAGCGATGAGGAATGAGGCAGTTACGTCCGCGCCCCACTTCTCAAGGGCAGGCTTCAGGGACCCATATGCATCGACAGCCTGCTGCCGGGCTTCCGCAACACCCGTTACGGCTGCGGCATCACCAGGCCTCGTGTACGTCGCCAGTCGCGCGCGGGTTTCAGCAACCAGCCCGCGGACGTAGGGAGCGATCGCGTTATCAGGATCGAAGCCCTCGGCCGAATCACCGGGAACTTTCTCGGTAGCCTGCCTGACCAGCAGTTCACTCGCGTCGAGGAGGGCAGTAATTCCCATATCGCCTTGCGGTTGGACGGGGGCGTTGCGTTGCAGGTCCGCGACCTGAACCGCAAGTTGCGCCTCCGCCAGCCTTGCAGCGGCCAAGCCCATCAGCACCTTGACCGTCGACACGATGTCGGAACTGATCGGTCCGACCGGCTGTTCGAGGGCCTTCCACTGGTCGTTCGTATCGACGACCTTCGGCTCCTCGAGCAGATAGTAGTCGCGTTTCTGACGAGCAATACCTTGGGTGAGCGCGATCTGCTCGAAGGCTGCTTCACCCGCCTTCTGGGCTCCCGGCCAGTCGCGGTCCATTGTTGCCATCGACAGCCTGCCGATCTGGCCCATGAGGGCCTTCTCAGCGGCGATCAACTCCCGCAAGGCATCGAGCCGGTCGAACTCTTTCTCTTTGGCGAGCACCTCACGCTTCTTGATCGCTGCCTGCCGAACCCGCACGGCATCAAAACGCATCGCAATGAGGGCGTTGTCTGTCGTGCTCGTCAGTAGAGTTTCCTGCGAGGGGTCATCGGCAATTGCCTGTTCGACGTCGGCGAGAATCTCGAAGCCCTCTTCAAACGCGTGCACGGCATTACGCAAAAGCCCTGCCGCAGGCGTACCCGTGTCGGCCTCGACGACGAGTTCCCCGGCAAGAAGCAACCAACTCATCAACCGCACACGGTCGATGATGCTGCCGCTTGCAGCTGTTGCCCGAGCTTTCTTCAGCTCTTCGATGACCTGAGGGAACGGATCCGGATCCGCTTCGGCGAGGAGACAAAAAAGTCCCAAAGGCCCGTAGACGGCCACAGGCTGCCGCTCGGGCGAAAGGCGAGCCGCTACGATGTCGAGATACAGCACGTCTGATGCCGGAAACCGATCTCGTGCAGGGGTGAACGAAGCCTCAAAACGATCCCTCCACGCCGCCGCATCCTTCGATTTGCCAAGCGAGTCAGCGCACACCGCAGCGAGCCATGCAGATCGCCACTCCGGCCACGCGGATGTCTCGCCGGCATGGTGAGCCTGGTCCCACTCTGCGCTCGCAACCGCAAGGGCCTCGGCTGGCGAAGAGGGGATCGCGAGGGTCGCCTTCGTGCCGCCTTCCACAATGGCGGTGCCGCCGCTATAGCGGACAAATCGCATGAGTCGCCCGTCGGCGAGGCTCATCACATAGGCGGTGAGCCCAGCGCCGAGGGCAGCCCCGAGACAGACAAGCCGCAGCGACCGAAACCGGCCGACCTTTCCGGCCAAAATTAAGCGAAGGATCGTCATGGGCTCACCCCTGGCCGGACGTTAACGCCAGCCAACTCAAGCCGCAGAAGTTGTTGACTCGGATCCCCAAGGCGATAGCGGTCAAGCCACGCTCTGTCGGGTCCCTGCACCCGCCTCAATGCACGGCCAATGTCCAAATCACGATATCGGCTGCGTTCCAAAAATGCGCCGATGAGAGCGTCATGTTGGGAGCCGGTCAGATCCCCGAGATGCCGCCGGGTAAGTCCGCGGAAATACCAGTACAAGGGATCCTGCGGGTTCAGGGCTATCGCGTTCTCGAAGTGGCTCTCCGCTTCGTACATCGCATGATTCCAAAAAAGCCTGCAGCCGGCCCCGAAGTGAGCGGCTGCCGACTCATAGTCGTTGGCTCGGGCCCCTTCTGCAGGTCGAGGAGCTTGTTCGAGTCGCTGCAAAGCATCGCGCAAAAGGCGAAGATACGCTGACTGTTCGGACGGAGTGCGGCCCGCTTTCAATGCGGTATCGGCTGCTCTTCGAAAGTCTTCGACGGCCTTGCTGGTATCTCCGGCAATCGTCCACAGTTCGGCCCGGGCAACGTACGCATCGGGTACCAAGACTCCTTCTCGCTCTGCGTCCGCGATCGCTTTCGTGAGCTTTCTCCAGTCCTCCCGTTGGGCTTCCGGCAGCCGCTGAATGAGTATGGGCATGCCGGCTACGGCCGTGGAGTTCCAGCCGCGATCGCTTAGATGGTCTGTTGCTAATGACATGGCCGTTGAGGCGTAGGCAATCCAGCCCGCCCTCTGCCCGATGGACCCAATCGGCTTCACGAAAATGAATGACCGATCCTCGGGAGCTGTCTCAATTGGAAGAACGGCGAGCATCATGCCTTTGGATACTGTTCCGATCGTTGCGGCGTCCGGCGACGGCGACTGCAGCAGAGTGCCGCTCGTAATGGCCCAGCGAACGACAGTGGGAGCACAACGAAACTCATCCCCTCGCGCGTTTCGAGCGCACACCCCCCAGACGCCGGCTATGACCAAGACCAGCTGGCCAAGGCGTTTGTCATACCGTCGCAAACACACGTTGGAACGTTCGCAACCGCACAGCACAAAAGTCACCGCTTGGCCCCTCTGGTGAGCGTTAGGGGTAGTGGACTGCCCGGCCGGGGTACTCCCACCACGCTCAGAGAGAGTAGCCCCCCACAGAAAGGTAGTCAATTTTCCGGGTCTGGAGGACGCTTTTGCACGTGCCGAGAGAACGGCGAACGCGGGTTGTGGGGATTATTCGGCCAGCCTGTTGGTTGAGCCTCAGGCGACTGGGCAGGAGCCCCCGCTCACGTATCTCGTCCTTTTGGCAACGCTGGTGCGAATTCCGCTCAAACGCACAGGGACGAGGCATCCAGTGAGATCGCGCTGGACCTCGGCGCGATAGTCGAGCGTAGCGGTAGCCTTCGGCACTCGACTGGCTGCAACGGCACGACCATACCCTCAGGTTGCGATCCAGTAGCCGATCTTTTCGCGGACGAACTAAGCTTAAGCGAGTTCGCTCCAGAGCAATACGACCATAGTTGAGACCTATGGGCATAAACCCAAGGCGGAGCCGGTGCGTTCCTAGGCGAGCAGTTGCACGCACCTGAGGCCAACCAGTGATCGCATTGGTGGAGCTAAATATCTTGCGAAAAGGCGGCATATTCCTTGGACGGTCATTTGTATTGGCCGTCGTCCTCACCAAGGAATGTGCCCATGAACGAAGTTCTTTCCGAGCGAGCCGCCGAGCTTACGCGGCTCGCAGCGACGATTCGATCCGGCCTCGAACAGGCCGAGGCCATGATTCCCTCCCTCAACGACCAGCTCGCCGAGTTGGCGACGCTGGGGATTACCAACCATCAGGTCGAAGGGCCCAGCGTCTACGCTAGGCCTGCCGGCCTATCGAATGCCACGGATGACGCAGTAATCGTATTCCAGGCAGCCTTGTTGATGCCCGGCGGCATCGGTGCCGCTGCGTGGAACGCCGATGAATACAGCGAGTATCTGCACTGCTTGTACGGCGAGCAGGTTGATCTCCGCGACCGGTTCCTGCCCTACGCGAAGCTGCCGCCGGTCGTGCGGGCCATGCTCGTCAAGCATGCCGGACCGATGGTCGGCAATCTGCTTCGCGACGTACGGATCCTCAACGGCTGAATGACGGTGGCCGTCCGCACGGGCGGCGTGATTTGATTCCCGGCGTGTGGTCGCGGTTGACCACACGCCCACGAGCGCAGCGGCACGTGGCTGCTTTGCTTTCCGGTTCTCTGGCCGCCGGCGACGCTCGCCGGCGGCGTGTCCTTTGATCCCGGCTTTCCGGGAGGAGTATGCGCAGATGTTGTACGGATATGACGACGATCGTGACGTGACTGCGTTGGTGGCCCACCTGCTGGGCGAGACGGTGGAATTCATCCGGCAGCGTGGGTTCCACTTGGTGGACCTCGAGTGCCAGGACGACGAGCCCGACGTTGTCGATATCGCTGAATTGACCGGCGGACTCGATTGGGACCACCACGTCGAACCGCGGCTTCTGGGCGGCAGCCGCAAGCAGCGGGCCGCCTGATGATGGATTGCTGATGACCGCAACCGGTGGCGTGCCGACTGGGGCCGTAGTGGCTCCCGGGCACGCCACCGGTGTTCTTCTTTCTGGAGATCCACGATGGATCGGAATGACTTCCAACACGATGACTCGTGCCCCCGAAACGGACCCAAACGCAAACGACCCGTCGGCGCGAACGCGCCGCAAGGACCTGCATCGGCGGACGCCGCGGAGCGATTCCGCAGATTGCTCGCTGAACTGATCGCGCGGCAGATCGTCACCGAACGCCAAAAGCCTGCGGCACCAGGCGGCGGCGACGGTCCTTGAACACTCCGCAAGGATCAACGGGAGTACGCCGCGTCAACCCCCTCGAATCCAATCGCGCGAAATTGCTTGCTTTCTGAAGGCGAGCCGGTGAAAATGGACGCTCGTTCACCGATTCGACGGACCGCCCGCTGTCTCAAAGGAGGGGACATGAAACGCCGCACTAGCACGAGTTCCGCTCGCCGAAAGCCCGCTGCCGCCCCGCCCAAACGCGACCCAGAGGTCGTGGGATTCATCGCCGCCGTCCTGCGGCAAATGGGTCACGCGGCCAACCTCGTGGTCGCCTTCTTCCACAGCATCGGAATGCCGGGGCCGAACACGACCACGCTCTCCGGCCTGCCCCACCAGTTCCTGCTCGAGTTGGCGGCGTTGCTCCAACTACGGGAGTGGCACACCGCCGGCCTGATCGACTGGTTCGACCCGGAAGGCCTCTCCATCGACGACATGATCGGCTTGGCGATCAGACGGCTCAAGGACGACCCTGCGGCGGTCGCCGCCGGCCGCGGCGGCACCGAGGCGATGACCGACGTTCTGCGGATCTGGACGGAGACCTGCGCTCCAGACGCCCGCAGCCACCTCGCCGCCGACGTGGCGATCCGCTGGGACAACTCGGTCGATCTCGATCCATTCGTCGATGCTTTTGCCACGTTCCTCTGCCGGCATCGTGACGCTGGCCACACCAAGGATGCCATCTGATGCCCATTCGCAACCCCGGGGAAGCCCGCTGTTACCTCCGTCGCAGCTCCGCCAAGCAGGAGTCGTCGCTGGAAATGCAACTCGAGTACGTGCTCGCGGCCGCCAAGCAGCACGGATTACGGCTCCGCGCCTCGCTTGCGGACCTCGCGCACATGCAGGCCAAGCGGCTGACCAAATACAAGGACATTTTTCTCGACGACGCGACCAGCGGCAGCCGGACGAAGCGGCCGGCATTCGACGCGATGATCGCGGAACTGAAGGCCGAGCCGTCGGTGTCCCATCTCTTCGTCCATAAACGGGACCGGCTCGGCCGGCCGCGCTCGCCGCTCTCCATGATGATCGTGGAAGAGGATCTCAAGTCGGCCGGCGTGACGATCGTGACATCAGAAGGCGTGATCGTCGCCGGCGCCCGCGGCCCCGAGGCTCTCGGGCAGTCGCTGACGTCACTCGTGGGCTACTACGAGAGCGGCGAATTCAGCCGCAAGCTCTCCGAACGCGTCGTGACCAAGCACATCGAGCTTGCCACCAAGGGCTACAGCACCGGCGGCATCCCGCCCTACGGGTTTGGCCGCTTCCTCGAAAAGTCGGACGGCACTCTGGTCGAGATCCCGATGCACCAGCGTCATACGGAGCGGAACTGCCACATCCGCTTCCTGCCGAACGACGAGCAGCGAATCAAGACGTGGATTTGGATGCTGGAGCGGCTGGAGGCGGGCTGGAGCACGAAGCGGGTTGCCCAGCGGCTCAACGAGTTTGGCATCCCCACCCGGGATATCGGCCGCATGCGGCACGACCACGGTGTCGAGCACGAGGTGTCGGGAAAGTGGCACGAGAGCACCGTCCGCGCTCTCGCCACGAATCCAATCATCATCGGCGTGAAGGAATACGGCCGCTACTCGGAGGGTGTCCATCATCGCGCGAAGGCGACCAGCTTTCGTCCCGTCACCGAAGACGAGCTGCTCATGGACGGCTCCGGCAAGACGATCGAGAACGACGTCTCAGACCGGATCCGGGCCGCGGCCGGTTTCGCAGCGCAGTTCGACCCCGAGCGCTGGCACCGGCTCCAGGACAACCTAGAGGCCCGCGGCACCTCCCAGCGAGGCAAACGGAAAGCGCATGACCCAGCGGCCTACCCGCTGACGCCGTGCGTGTTCGACCTGACCTGCAGCTGCGGCGGGATCATGCACGGCGTCGCCCGCAAGGATCGGGGCGTCGGGCGGCCGATGTACCGCTGCAGCATCTACACGAAGACGGCGGGAGCGAAGTGCAGCCACAACAACATCGACGCGGAGGCCCTCTTGCAGTTCACGGCGAGGACGCTCGTGACGTTGATGCGGCGGGCCGCGGGCAAGGACAAGTTGCGGGCTGCCGTCGCTGCCCGCATCCGCGAGATGCAGAAGGCTCCGCCAACGGCCGACGACGCTATCCGCGAGGAGATGTTCGCCCGGGTCGAGCGGCTGCGGCAGAAGGTGGCCCAGGCCCCGAAGCGAATCCTCGAAGAGGATGACGACGACCTCCGGGCCGCCCTGCGGAACGGGTTCCGCGAGCTTCAGGCCGAGCTGGCCGCGGCGGAGAAGGCACTGGCCGACGCCGAGAAGCGGATGCCGCATCGCGAGCCGCCGGCCAGCGTCGAGGCGGAGGTCGAGAAGGCCATGGCGCTCATGGACCGGATCGAGACCGTCTGCGCCGATCCAGCGGCCCGCGAGGAGCTGAACCGGCTCGTCCAGGACCTCGGCCTCCGCATCGGCCTCACCTTCCGTGAAGGCCGGCGGAACAATCGTCCCGTCCGCGTGCTCCAGGGTGGCATCGTCGCCTTCGGCAATCGCCCCCTGCCCTGCACGCTCCGCAACAGCAGCGGCCGTCCCCTGGCCGGTGGCCTGCCGGAGCCGGCGGACGACGAGCAGCAGCACGACGAGGGCGGCGGCCAGCACCGCGGCCACACGAAACACCCCGGCGAAGCAGATCGCTCCGCCGCGGGCAGCAAGAAAGCCCCTTCCGATCGGAAGGGCGGATCGACCGGATCGAGACGCACGTCGCGGGGCGGCGTGCGACCCTCACCGGCCGATCGTCAATCACCTCGTCAACCATCCGAGACCGGACGGTTATACAAGGCAAGTCGGGGCGACAGGACTTGAACCTGCGACCTCTTGACCCCCAGCCGCTTCCGGCCGGGTTCGTTCGAAATCCTGGAACCCCTTAGTTTCTGCATCATAACGCGTCTCGCGCGAATGTGCAAACTTTCGATCCCTTGACCCTATTCGTGCATTTTTTGCAACGTTATAGGGTCAACTTTTTGGGATGCTTGCGCGACTTCCACTCACAACTGATCGCCTCGTTGCTCCAAATGAGGCGGCGTTACGCGCGCTGCCTGGCCGCAACAGCGGGACGACGCCTACGACGGCCACCGCAGCTGCGAAACAGTGCGCTAAGGGTCTGCGAAACGGTGCGCTAACGGCCTTGGCTGGGCGTGAAAACTGCTGCATTTCACGCCGCCAAGCGTGTGCGTTACTCGCCGCGTATCCCGAGCGCACTCCGCAGCACCTGTAGCCCGGCAGCATGCTTCGCCGGGTTTCCGGCTCGCAGCTTCTGGATGTTGAGCAACTTCCAGCGGGGTGCCGGAAGCCTGTCGGCGCCGGCCACCGGAAACAACGACCAGTCCGGTTCGCCGGCCTCGAAGCCGACGAGGAACCGGCGCTCTGGTTCCGTCAGCGAACCGCTTACTGCGGCAACCAGCTCCGCAAGCGTGGCTTCGTGGGAGGCGTAGTCGAAGGGGAGCAGCGTCATGCCGGCGAACTCACCGGCGAAGGTCCGCCGCTGGTCCTTGGCCTCCGGGGCGAGAAGCTCGGCGATCGGTCGGTTGTGGCTGATCAGGCTCACGAGCAGGCCCGCCCGAACATCGTTCCCAAAGCCTTCCGTATCCAGAAGTTGCCGCACGTCGAACAGATCCCGGGGGTGCTGCCGGTCGAGGGCCGCCGAAACCTTGCCCCCGAAGAGGTCCGCGTGGGAAACGACCGGCATCTCGACGAACGATTCAAACGTCTCCTGAACGGCATCGGTGCAGGCCAGTCGTCGCACCGGCCACAGCGAGCCCCG
>Ga0315902_10002062_pt1 | contig 31886 bp, 30 predicted proteins | sample LakEriMetagenome_9_FD_203523 | JGI IMG/M metagenome (GOLD analysis project Ga0315902, IMG submission 203523) | Freshwater fungal communities from buoy surface, Lake Erie, Ohio, United States - Buoy 12 MA117 | ecosystem: Environmental > Aquatic > Freshwater > Lake > Lake biofilm | place: USA... | reverse complement strand
GAAATAGAACACGATGATCGCCCCCATCCAGGGGATCTGCCGCGTCCGCTCGGTCCAGACCACGCCCAGCACCTCGCGCCAGATCAGCGGCTGCCCGCGCTCCAGCCGCCGCGACACCTCGTAAAGCCCGACCGCCGCGAAAGGTGCCGCCAGCGGAAACCCCAGCGACACGACCAGCGTCCAGATCACATGGCCGGCACCCAGCCAGACCATCAGGAACCCGCCCAGCACATAGACCGCACTGAAGAAGAGCCCGAACTGCGGCGCCCAGCGGAAATCGCGCATCCCCGCCGCCAGCGCGGCCCGCAGGTCAGAGACCCCCACCCGCCCGATCCCGGGCAAGGGCGAGGCGGCCGGCATCGCGTCGCTGCTGTCGGTCATGGAAACCCTCCCGCTTCCATGGCCCCAAGGCTTGGCCAGTCGCGCCCGCCTGTCAAGCCCGCGCCGGCATCACCGGCCGCCGCTCCTCTGCCGGCCGCGCCGCCTCCCAGCCTTCGGCAATCTCGAGCAGCGCCATATCCGCCCCCCGCGCCCCGAAAAGCTGCACCCCGTGCGGCAGCCCGCTCTCGCCCCGCCCGCCCGGCAGGCAGATGCAGGGCAGCCCGATCAGGCTCACCGGCACCATCACCTCCATCCAGCGGTGATAGCTGTCCATCCGCCGCCCCGCGATCTCGGCCGGCCAGCGCGCGTCGGCGGCAAAGGGCCAGACCTGCGTTGCCGGCAGCACCAGCGCATCGTACCGGGTGAAGAGCTCTGCCGCCACGCGGAACCAGTCTGACCGGATCACGCTCGCCGCCTGCACCTCGGCCCCCGTCAGCGCCAGCCCCCGCTCCACCTCCCAGACCGCCTCGGGCTTCAGCGCCCCCCGGTCAAGCGCGCCGATCGACCCCGCCATCGCCCAGGACCGCAGCACCGTCCAGCTTTCCCACAGCCGCTCGGCGGCAAAGGGCGGCGCCACCGGCTCGACCGCATGACCCAGCGCGGCCAGCCGCGCGACCGCCCGCTCGGCCGCCGCCAGAAGCCCCCGCTCCATCGCCAGCGCCCCGCCCCAGTCGCCCAGCCACCCGATCCGCCGCGGCCCGGCGGGCCGCAGCCCCGGAATGGCCAGGGCCGGCCGCCCATGCGGCTGCATCGGATCGGGCCCCGACATCGTCGCCAGCAGCGCGCCCAGGTCGCGCGGCGTGCGCGCCATCGGGCCAAGGGTCGAGAGCTGATGCAGGAACATCTCGCCCTCGGGCTCGGGCGGAACCAGACCCCAGGTCGGCCGCATCCCATAGATGCCGTTCCAGGCCGCCGGGTTGCGCAGGCTGCCCATCATGTCCGACCCGTCCGCCACCGCGACCATGCCCGTGGCCAGCGCCGCCGCAGCGCCCCCCGATGACCCGCCGACGCTGCGCGCCAGGTCAAAGGGGTTGCGCGTCACGCCAAAGACCGGGTTGAACGTATGCGACCCCAACCCGAATTCGGGCGTATTGGTCTTGCCGATCACGATCGCCCCCGCCGCCCGCAGCCGCGCCACCATCAGATCGTCCCGCGCCGCCACCGCGCCCGCGAACAGGGCCGAGCCCTGCGTCGTCGGCAGCCCCGCCACATCCGCGAGGTCCTTGATCGCCATCGGAATGCCGTGCAGCCAGCCCCGCCGCGGCGCGCCATCGGCTGCCCGCGCCTCGGCCATCAGCGCATCCCGGTCGCGCAAGCTCACGACCGCATTCACCGCCGGGTTGACCGCCGCGATCCGCTCCAGCGTCGCCGCCATCAGTTCTGACGGCGCCACCGCCCCCTGCCCGATCAGCGCCGCCAGCGACGTCGCATCCAGCGCGCAAAGCTCGTCCACGCCCGCCCTCCCTGCCCGGCTGCACTGCGGCCTCACTCCCCCAGGCCGTGGCGCGGCCTCACTCGTCTGCCAGCGCCTCGGCCCGGCTCTTGCCCGCCACGTCCATCGCCAGCGTCGCCGCCATGAACCCGTCCAGATCGCCGTCAAGCACACCTTGCGTATCGCTCGTCTCGTGGCCCGTCCGCAGATCCTTCACCATCTGATAGGGTTGCAGCACATAGGACCGGATCTGGTTGCCCCAGCCCGCATCGCCCTTGTTCTCGTGCTGCTCCATGATCGCGGCATTGCGCTTGTCAAGCTCAAGCTGGTAGAGCCGCGACTTCAGCGTCTGCATCGCGATGTCGCGGTTCTGGTGCTGCGACTTCAGCATCGACGTCACCACGATCCCGGTCGGGAAGTGGGTGATCCGCACCGCCGAATCGGTCTTGTTCACATGCTGCCCGCCCGCGCCCGAGGCGCGCATCGTGTCGATGCGGATATCCTTGTCCTCGACCTTGATCTCGATCGTGTCATCCACCACCGGATAGACCCAGACTGACGAAAACGACGTATGCCGCCGCGCCGCGCTGTCATAGGGCGAGATTCGCACCAGCCGGTGCACGCCCGATTCCGACTTCAGCCAGCCATAGGCATTATGCCCCATGATCTTGTAGCAGACCGACCGGATGCCCGCCTCCTCGCCCGGCGTCTCGGACTGCATCTCGACCTTGTAGCCATGGCTCTCGGCCCAGCGCACATACATCCGCGCCAGCATCGCCGCCCAGTCGCAGGATTCCGTCCCCCCCGCGCCCGCGTTGATCTCGAGGAAGGTGTCGTTGCCATCCGCCTCGCCGTCCAGCAGCGCCTCGATCTCCTTCTGCGCAGCCTTCTCCCGCAGCGCGGCCAGCGCCGCCTCGGCCTCGGCGACAATCTCCTCGTCCCCCTCCGCCTCGCCCATCTCGATCAGCGCCACATTGTCGCTCAGGTCGCGCTCCAGCGCCTCGACATTGCCCAGCTTGTCGATCAGCACCTGCCGGTCGCGCATCAGCTTCTGCGCCCCCGCCGGATCGTCCCAGAGCGTTGGGTCCTCCACCCGCGCGTTCAATTCCTCAAGCCGGTGGCGCGCCGTTTCGCGGTCCATCCGCTGGCCGACCAGCGTGACCGACTTCTCGATGGCGGCAATCGTCTCGCGGGTCTCGTTGCGCATGGGGCTCTCCGGCCCTGTCGCGGGCCCATCCTGTCGGTCGCCCGCGCCTCTTAGCCCGCGCGCATGCCCCCGGCAAGAGAGCCGCCCCGCGCAGCCCGGGCGGTCAGTAAAGCCCGCCCGTCGACAACGTCCCGAAGGACGCCTTCGGCCCGACCACCGCGGTCCCGCCCGTCGATGTGGTGACATTGCGCGACGACGCGCGCACTTCCTCGACCAGCGGCAGATCCTCGGCCATGGCAAAACCGCCGTCGAAGGTCACGCCGAAGATCGGCTCCTCGCCCTCGCGGAAACACTCGGCCACGACCCTGTCGCCCTCGGCCCCGTCCGGCAGACGCGCCCCGGTAAAGCGGTCGATGTTGATGAAACGGCACTCCGCCGGCACGCTGAAGGGACCGCCGCCAAAGCGGCTGACCGCCGCGCGCATGAATTCCTCGAAGACCGGCGCGCAGAAACCGCCGCCCGACACCGAACCCATCGACCGCGGCGTGTCATAGCCGATATAGCATCCCGCCGCGATATTGGACGAAAACCCCACGAACCAGACATCCTTGGCCTCGTTCGTCGTGCCGGTCTTGCCCGCGATCGGCACCGGCAGGTCGATCCCGCGCGCCGTGCCGCGCTGCACCACCCCCTCCATCATCGACGTCAGCTGATAGGCCGTCACCGCATTCATGATCCGGTCGCGCTGCGTCTCCACCTCGGGCGCCCGCCGCGGCGCAAGGTCGATCCTTCCGCAATCGGGGCAACTGCTCTGCCCGTGCCTGAACACGGTCCGGCCATAGCGGTCCTGCACCCGGTCCACCAGCGTCGGCTCCACCCGCTCCCCTCCATTGGCGAACATCGCATAGGCGGCCACCATCCGGTACAGCGTCGTCTCGTCCGACCCCAGCGCGGCCGCCAGCACCTGGTTCATCCGCTGATAGACCCCGAACCTTTCGGCATATCCGGCGACCGTGTCCATCCCGATCTCCTGCGCCAGCCGGATCGTCATCAGGTTGCGCGACTGCTCGATCCCGGTGCGCAGCGGCGTCGGCCCGTAATACTCCCCCGAGGCATTCTGCGGCGTCCAGAGCCCCTGCGGCGTCTCGATCTCGATCGGCGCATCGACCACGATCGTCGCCGGCGAATAGCCGCTGTCAAGTGCCGCGGCATAGACGAAGGGCTTGAAGGCCGACCCCGGCTGCCGCATCGCCTGCGTCGCGCGGTTGAAGACCGAATGCTGGTAGCTGAAGCCCCCCTGCATGGCCAGGACGCGGCCGGTGTTCACATCCATCGCCATGAAGGCGCCCTGCACCTCGGGCACCTGCCGCAGCGTCCAGCGCATGAAGGACCCGTCCTCGTCCCGCGTCATCCGCCGGACAAGCACGACATCGCCCACCTCGAAATTGTCGAAGAAATCCCCGGCCATCCAGGCAATGTCCTCGCGCGGCACGACCTGCGGCTCGGCGGCCGTCTCGGCCACGCCCTCGACACCGATCCTCAGCTCGTTCTCGCCCAGGCCAAGCACAACGGCCGGATACCAGGTCCCGTCGAGCGTGATGTCCCGTGACACCTCGACAGCTTCCAGCGCCGTCCGCCAGGCCGCCTCGTCGCCCAGCGCCTCCGGCGGGACCGTCTTGCCCGTCCCGCGCCAGCGCCCGATCCCGCGGTCATAATCCTCAAGTGCACGCTGCAGCGCATGTGCCGCCGTCACCTGCAGATCGGGGTCCAGCGTCGCCCGGATCGACAGCCCGCCCTCGAAGAACTCCTCCTCGCTCTGGATGATCCCGGCATCCACGAATTCCCGCGTGACCTGCCGGCGCACCTCGTCCGAAAAGTAATCCCGCGGCGGCAAGGTCGACCGGAAACTGCCGTAATCGCCCGACTGGACGGTCCGCAACGGCTCCTCCAGCGACCGGGCTATTGTCGCCGCATCGATATAGCCATCCTCCTGCATCCGCCCCAGCACATAGTTGCGCCGCGCCACCGCATCATCATGCTGGCGCACCGGATGCAGGTTCCCCGGCCGCTGCGCCAGCGCCGCCAGATAGGCCGCCTCCGCCGGCGTCAGGTCCGGCAATGCCTTGTTGAAATAAGTCTGCGCGGCAGCGGCCACGCCATAGGAATTCTGGCCCAGGAAGATCTCGTTCAGATAAAGCTCGAGGATCTTCTCCTTGTCCATCGCCCGCTCGATCCGCACCGCAAGGATGATCTCCTTGATCTTGCGCTCCGCCGTGCGGTCCGCCGACAGAAGGAAGTTCTTCATCACCTGCTGGGTGATCGTCGACGCTCCCCGCAGATCGCGCCCGCGCGTCCGCACCGCCTCGACCGCCGCCGCCGCGATGCCGCGGATATCGAAGCCGGGGTGAGTATAGAAATTCTGGTCCTCCGCGCTCACGAAGGCATGCTTGACCAGTTCGGGGATCTCCTCGGCCGGCGTGAACAGCCGCCGCTCGGTGGCGAATTCGTCGATGATCCGCCCCTCGGCCGAATAGACGCGGCTGATCGTCTTGGGCGTGTACTGCGCCAGCGTCTCATAGGACGGGAGGTCCCGCCCATAGGCAAAGAACACCGCGCCCAGCACCACTGCCCCCATCGCAAGCCCGAGCGTGAGCGTCGCGAAGATGCCCCCGAAGAACGACATGATGAAACGCAGCACGACGGAGTCTTCCCCTTCCGGTTGCTCCCTCTATATGGGCTGCCTGCGCCTGCGTCAAAACCGGAACCCGGGATCGGCGGCAATGCGCCCTTCCCTCACTGCCGCAAGAGCGACCGCGCGACCGACTCCTCCCAGCTCCAGGCGGCAAGACCCGCCACAATCCCCTCCACCAGCGGTGCGCGCGTCTCGGGATCGGTCAGCCGCGCGCGATCCCTTTCGCTCGACAGGAACCCCGCCTCGATCAGCACCGACGGAAAATCCGGCGCATTCAGAACCGCCAGCGGCCCCTCCCGGCGCGGGCGGGAATTCATCGCCGCCCCCGCCTCGGTCATTGCCGCGACCAGTTTTTCGGCCAGCCGGTCGGTCGACCACCGGGTATCCTGCCAGGCCAGGTCCATCAGGGCCGTCGCCACCGTGTCATCCTGCCCCGACAGGTCCAGCCCGGTCAGCAGATCGTCCCTGCCATGCCGCTCCGCCATCCGCAGGCTTGCCGAATCCGCCGCCTCCCGGCTCAGCGTATAGATCGACGCCCCCGTTGCCGCGTCGAATTCCTCCAGCGCATCGGCATGCAGCGACAGGAACACCTCTGCCCCCGCCGCCCGCGCGATCGTCATCCGCTCGGCCAGCGGCACAAAGACATCCGCCTCCCGGGTCAGGACAGCCCGCATCGTCCCGGTCCGGTTCACCGCCTCGGCAAGCTCCAGCCCGATCGCCAGCATCAGATCGGCCTCCACCACGCCCTCGCGCTCCGCCCCGGGATCGATCCCGCCATGCCCGGGGTCGATCGCCACCACCAGAATCCCGTCATCGATCCGCGACGCCGGGCCCAGCGGATCGGCCGCCGCCGGCGGACCCGCGTCCCAGGCGGGGTCAACGGGCGGTTCACCCGCAGCCGCGCGGAACCGCACATCCTCCACCGGATCAAGCAGCACACGCAGCGTCGCGGTCCCGTCGGACGCGCTCACCGTCATCCCGGCTTCGGTCACGCCCATCGGCCCGGCAAGGTCGACCACCATCCGGCTCCATCCCGGCCGCAGCGCGCCAAAGTGCAGGCCGGCCGCGGGTGTCCCGACCATCAGCTCCCCGGTCTCGGCCCCCCGCCAGTCCACCTCCCGGAAATCCAGCACCAGCCTGCGCGGCTCATCGAGCGTGAAGATCCGCCAGGGCACCGGCTGGCTGAGATAGAGCGTGATCTCCACGCCCCCCTCCTCCAGCGCCACGACCCGGCTCTGCGTCACGTCCAGCCGCGCCAGCCCCGAAAACGCCTGCCCCGGCGCCTCCTGCGCAAAGGCTGCCGCCGCGGCCAGCCAAAGCAGCAGCGCGACAATCCCCCTCATCCCCGCGCCTCCATGAAGACCTTCAGCCGCGCCAGCCCCTCGGCAATCTCCTCCGTCCTGCGCGCATAGGAAAAGCGCAGCCACTGCCGCCCCCGCACCGGGTCGAAATCGACCCCCGGCGTGCAGGCCACCCCCGCGTGATCCAGAATCTCGGCCGCAAAGGCGCGCGAATCCTCCGTCAGCGCGCTCACATCGGCATAGATGTAGAAGGCCCCGTCCGGCGGCGCGAATTCGCGCAGTCCCGCCGCGCGCAGCCCCTCGACCATCAGCCGCCGGTTTTCGGCATAGACCGCGACATTCGCTTCAAGCTCGTCGGCGCAGTCCATCGCATGCAGCGCCAGCCTCTGCGCCGCATGGCCGGGACAGATGAACAGGTTCTGCGCCAGCCGCTCGACGATCCGCACATGCGACGGCGGCACCACAAGCCAGCCCACCCGCCACCCCGTCATCGAGAAATACTTGGAGAATGAATTGATCACGCAGACCTCGTCGGTCACCTCCAGCGCCGACACCGCCCGCATCCCGTAGCCGATGCCATGATAGATCTCGTCCGACACCAGCGCCGCCCCCGCCTCGCCGCAGGCCCCGGCCAGCCCCGCCAGCGCGTCGCGGTCCAGCATCGTCCCCGTCGGATTGGCGGGCGAGGCGACGATCAGCCCAGCCAGCCCATGCGCCGCCACATCGCCCGGCACCGGCTGGAACCGCGCCGCGGCGCTGGTCGGAAACCCCACCGGCACCAGGCTCATCGCCTTCAGGATCTGGCGATAGGACGGATAGCAGGGCTCCCCCAGACCCACCCTCTCGCCCGCGTCAAAGAGCGCGGCAAAGGCCAGCACAAAGGCGCCCGACGCCCCGGCCGTCACCACCACCCGCCCGGGGTCGAGGTCGATCCCGTGCCGCTCGCCGTAAAGCCCTGCGATCCGCGCCCGCAACTCCGGCAGCCCCAGCGCCACGGTATAGCCCAGCGCATCGCTCTCCATCTCCCGGCCAAGCCGCGCAACCGCCTCGCGCGGCGCGCCGGTGCCGGGCTGGCCCACCTCCATGTGGATGACCCGCACGCCCGCCGCCTCCGCCCGCCGCGCGGCCTCCATCACATCCATCACGATGAAGGGATCGACCAGACCCCGGCTTGAGTTCCGCATGCCCCGCCCCTAATGCTCGCGACAAGGTTTTTTCCACTGTGTGCCCGTCCGGGGGCCCCCGCGTCAACCGCGCACCCCGTCCCTCTCGCCCGACCGGAGTCCCCATGCCCGTCCGCAACGTCCTGCCCGCCCTTCTCCTTTTCGCCGCCAGCCCCGCCCCCGCCCCCGCCCTCGATCTCGAATCACTCACGCCCGAAGAACGCGCCGCCTTCCGCGCCGAGGTGCGCAGCTACCTGCTCGAAAATCCCGAGGTCCTGACCGAGGCGATCGCCGTTCTCGAGGCCCGCGACCGCGAGGCCCGCGCCGCGGCCGACGCATCGCTCGTCGACCTGCACGCCGCCGCGATCTTCGATGACGGCCATTCCTGGGTCGGCGGCAACCCCGATGGCGACATCACCCTCGTCGAATTCATGGACTACCGCTGCGGCTACTGCCGCGAGGCCTTCGCCGAGGTTGCCGACCTGCTCGAAACCGACGGCAACATCCGCTTCATCGTCAAGGAATACCCGATCCTCGGCGAACAATCCCTCGCCGCCGCCCGCTTCGCCATCGCCACCCACCAGCTTCACGGCGACGCGACCTACGAAGCGGTGCACGACGCGCTCATGACCCTGCGCTCCGACATCACGCCCGACAGCCTTACCCGCCTGGCCGAAACGCTCGCCCTCGACCCCGCCCCGATCTTCGCCCGGATGGAGGCGCCCGAAGTCACCGAAGTGATCGAGGCCAACCGCCGCCTCGGCGTGCAGATGCAGATCACCGGCACGCCCACCTTCGTCGTCCAGGACCGGATGCTGCGCGGCTACGCGCCGCTCGCCACCATGCAGGACCTCGTCGCCGCCGCCCGCGCCGCCAGCAGCGACTGACGCCCCGCCCCCCGGCGGCTACTCGGCCGCCGCACGCCCGGCCTCGATCTCGGCCGCCTTCTTCTCGACCATCTCGACGATATGGTCGATCATCCGCTCGTTGCTCATCTTGTGGCTCTGCTTTCCGGCCAGATAGACCATCCCGGACCCCGCCCCGCCGCCGGTGAACCCCACATCCGTCATCAGCGCCTCGCCCGGCCCGTTCACCACACAGCCGATGATCGACAGGCTCATCGGCGTCTTGACATGCTCAAGCCGCTTCTCCAGCGCCTCGACCGTGCGGATCACGTCAAACCCCTGCCGCGCGCAGGACGGGCACGAGATGATGTTGACCCCCCTGTGCCGCAGCCCCAGCGCCTTGAGGATCTCGAACCCGACCTTCACCTCCTCCACCGGATCGGCCGAAAGCGACACCCGGATCGTGTCCCCGATCCCCATCCACAGAAGATTGCCGAGCCCGATCGCCGACTTCACCGTGCCCCCGATCAGCCCGCCCGCCTCGGTGATGCCCAGATGCAGCGGCGCATCCGTCGCCTCGGCCAGCGCCTGATAGGCCGCAGCCGCCAGAAACACGTCCGACGCCTTGCACGACACCTTGTAGTCGTGAAAATCGTTGTCCTGCAGCAGCTTGATATGGTCGAGCGCGGATTGCACCATCGCCTCGGGGCAAGGCTCGCCAAACTGCTCCAGCAGATGCTTCTCGAGCGACCCCGCATTCACCCCGATCCGGATCGCACAGCCATGGTCGCGCGCCGCCCGCACCACCTCGCGCACGCGGCCTGCATCGCCGATATTGCCGGGGTTGATCCGCAGACAGGCCGCCCCCGCCTCCGCCGCCTCGATCGCGCGCCGGTAATGGAAATGGATATCCGCCACGATCGGCACCGGGCTTTCCCGCACGATCTCGCGCAAGGCCCGCGTCGACGCCTCGTCGGGGGTCGAGACGCGGACGATATCCGCCCCCGCCACTGCCGCCGCCATGACCTGCGCCAGCGTTGCCGCCACATCGGTCGTCGGCGTGTTGGTCATCGTCTGCACCGTGATCGGCGCACCGCCCCCGACCGGGACACGCCCCACCATGATCTGCCGCGACCGGCGCCGCTCGATATTGCGCCAGGGACGGATCGGATTATGCGACATCAGGGGTCTCCCTCGCGACCGCAGCCAGGACAGCTAACAGCCTAGCGGCTCGCCCCCGCCCCGGCAACCACAGCCCCAGCCCCGGCGTCAGTCGGCGACCGGCACCGCCGCGCCAGGCTGCACGTCCGAAGCATCGGCCACCCGCACGATCTCGGCCAGATCGGCATCCTGCGCGAGGTCCGCCACGGCCCAGCCTGCCGTGATCGACGCAGGCGACAGTTCCACGCCCTTGGTCACCGTGCCGCTCGGCCCGACCGGCCCATGCGGCACGCCGTTCACGGCAAAGTAAAGCGCCCCCGATTCGCCGACCCGCAACGTCGCCGGCTCCTCGGTCACCGGCACGTCGAAGCGGTCGCCGGGGTCGAGGATCCCTTCGAACAGCACCGACCCGTCGGGTCCGTTCACCCGCACCCAGGCCGGCCGCACCGCGACCAGCTGCAATTCCGGCACCGGCCCCTCGGTGACCTGCACCATAGGCGCGGTCTCTCCGCCCCCGACGATCCCGGCCAGAACCGCCTCGACATCCCCTGTCTCCGCCCGGGTCTCCATCCCGGCAAAGGCCCCGACGGCCGCAGGATCGACCGCCGCGATCGGCCCGTCGCGCGACACCAGCACCGGCAGGTCCAGCGCCTGCGGCCGGTAAAGCCGCTCAAGCGCTTCCGGAGACGCCGTCTGCAGCGCCACCGTCTCCTCCGCGACCGGATCGGTCCGGCTCGCCCCGGCCAGCGGATCGACCTCCGCCACCACCGCAGGCGCCTCCTCGACCGGCGCAAACTGCACCCGCTGCACTTCCTGGATGATCGACCAGGCCCCGTAGCCCAGCCCGCAGACCAGCAGCGCCAGAACCCCAACCGATGCCGCCGCCCGCGGTTCGATCCCGCTCAACAGCCGCTCCCGTCCCGGCACAAAGGGCGTGGCGGGCGATGCGAAAATGTCCTTGCCCAGACCCGATGTCTTCAGCCTGTCCTCGCGCGACGGCTTGCTGGCCGATGCCGCGGGCGACATCCCGTGTGCCGGCGTATATCCGCTTTCCCGGCAGAAGGTCTCGAAAGCCCAGTCCGGGTCCATCTTCAGATACCGGGCATAGGACCGCACATAACCGGCAATGAACCCCGGCGTGTCAAAGGCCGAAGGATCGCAGTTCTCGATCGCGGCGATATAGGTGGCCCTGATCTTCAGCTCGCGCTGCACGTCCAGAAGGCTCTTGCCCATCGTGGCGCGCTCGCCCCGCATCAGATCGCCAAGCCGCAGCTCGAAGGCGTCAAAGCCGCGCGATTCGACGACATCCGCCGGTTTTTCGCGCCACAATCCACGCCCGATCATGCGAATCGTCCTGCCCGCCTGCTCTCTGCCTGCCCCTGCCAGACCGATTACGATTCGGTGAATCCCGGCCTGCCTGACAAGCGCTTAGCACAGGCTTGAACGCCGCGCATCCGCAGAAAGTCCTCAACCCGCCAGAACGGCACGATTCAGCGCACAGCGCGACCACAGACTGTCAAGCGCCCGGACCAGCGCCCCGATCTCCTGCGGCCCATGCACGGGCGAGGGCGTGAACCGCAGCCGCTCCGTCCCGCGCGGCACGGTCGGATAATTGATGGGCTGCACATAGATGCCGAACTCGGACAAGAGCATGTCCGACAGCATCTTGGTATGCTTGGGGTCGCCCACGATCAGCGGCACGATATGGCTGCCATGGTCGATGATCGGCAATCCCAGCCCCTTCAGCCGGTATTTCAGGATGCGCGCCTGCGTCTGGTGCCGCGCGCGCAGGTCCTGGTCCGTCTTGAGGTGCGCCACACTCGCCGCCGCCCCCGCCGCCACCGCCGGCGGCAGCGATGTGGTGAAGATGAATCCTGGCGCATAGGACCGCACCGCATCGACCATCTTCGCACTCGCCGCGATATAGCCGCCAAAGACGCCGAAGGCCTTGGCCAGCGTCCCGTTGACGATGTCGATCCGCCCCATCAGCCCGTCGCGCTCGGCCACGCCACCGCCGCGGGCCCCGTACATCCCCACCGCATGCACCTCGTCCAGATAGGTCAGCGCCCCGAACTCTTCCGCCAGATCGACGACTTCGGCGATCGGCCCGAAATCCCCATCCATCGAATAGACCGACTCAAAGGCGATCAGCTTCGGCGCCGCGGGATCGTCAGCCGCCATAAGCGCACGCAGATGGGCCGTATCGTTGTGCCGCCAGACCCGCGTCTCGCCCGCCCCGCCCCGCCGCATCCCCTCGATCATCGAGGCATGGTTGAGCCGGTCGGAATAGATGATCAGCCCCGGAAAGAGCGTCCTGAGCGTCGACAGCGTCGCATCATTGGCGATATAGGCGCTGGTGAACAACAGCGCCGCCTCCTTGCCATGCAGGTCGGCCAGCTCCGCCTCCAGCCGCTTGTGATAGACCGTCGTGCCCGAGATGTTGCGCGTCCCGCCCGACCCCGCGCCGACCGCGTCCACCGCCTCGTGCATCGCCTCCAGCACGGCCGGATGCTGCCCCATCCCCAGATAATCGTTGCCGCACCACACCGTCACCGGCGCCTCGGTCCCATCCGGGCGATGCCAGACCGCATGCGGGAACTGCCCCTTGCGGCGGGCGATGTCGATGAAGGTGCGATAACGCCCCTCGTCGTGCAGGCGGGCAATCGCATCATCAATCGCGCGGTCGTAATCCACTGCGGTCTTCCTTCGGTCCTCGCCTTGCCGAACGGGGATATAGTCACCCCATGGCCCCTTCAACACCTGACATACTGTCGCCCCGGCAGGCCGGCCTTGATCCTGATCAAGCCCACAGGACGCGTGCCCGTGGCACGGCCCGCGCTCCGGGACCGCACCGACGCAATACCGACGCAATACCGACGCGATACCGAAAGGCCGTTCCGCGCCCCCGCGGCACATCGGCCGCCGATTCGCGCCACAGCCGCAGCCGGCACCCTCACGCAGGCCCCTTGCCCGCGCGGGTCCCGGCCATGCCGTGCAACATGCTGAAAACGAGGAGAATTGGCGCGGTTGACGGGGCTCGAACCCGCGACCCCCGGCGTGACAGGCCGGTACTCTAACCAACTGAGCTACAACCGCGCGTGACGAGGGGGTTACTGCGCCCGCAAGATGAGGTCAAGCCGAAACAACACCCCCCGCACCTACCGGCTCAGCACCACGATACTGCGCTCGTCCCAGATCACCCTGGTCGGCGTCCCGACCTCGAGCACGGGCCGCCCGACCATGTTTTTCATCGATATATCAAGTGGATGCGATATACCTGGCACGCGGACATCATAATAGGTCATGTCGCCGTAATACACGACCTCGTCCACCACGCCCTCGATCACCTTGCGGTCCGTCGTCTCGCCCGGGAACAGGATGCCCAGCATCTCGGGCCGGATCCCGATCGTCGTCTCCCCCGCGACCGCGCCCCCCGGCGCCTGCTCGGCCGCGACCGCAACCCGGCCAAAGCCTTCGACATCGACCGTGATCTTTTCGCCCACGTCTTCGACCGTGCCGCGCAGGAAGTTCATTTTCCCGATGAAATCCGCGACTTTCCGCGAATTCGGCCGGCGGTAGAGCGTCTCCGGATCGGCCATCTGCCCGATCGAGCCCTCGAACATCACCGCGATCCGGTCCGACATGACCAGAGCCTCCTCCTGGTCATGCGTGACCAGGATGAAGGTGATCCCCACCTGCCGCTGCAGCTTCATCAGCTCGACCTGCATCTGCTCGCGCAGCTTCTTGTCCAGCGCCGACAAGGGCTCGTCCAGCAGCAGCACCTTGGGCTTCAGGATCAGCGCCCGCGCCAGCGCCACCCGCTGCCGCTGCCCGCCCGACAGCGCATGCGCCGCCCGCCCGCCAAAGCCGCCCAGCCCCACCATCTCGAGCGCACCAGCCACCGCACGGGCCTTCTCCTCCTTCGACCGCGGGTCGCGGCGCAGGCCGAAACCCACATTCTCGGCCACGGTCAGATGCGGAAAGATCGCATAGGACTGGAACACCATGTTGGTCGGCCGCTCGTTCGCCGGCACGCCCGCCATGTCGCGCCCGTCGATCTGCAGCGTCCCTTCCGACACCGATTCGAACCCCGCGATGGTGCGCAGAAGCGTGGTCTTGCCGCAGCCCGACGGCCCGAGCAGCGAAAAGAACTCCCCCTGCCGGATTTCCAGGTCGATCCCGCGCAAGGCGTGGTAATCGCCGTAATACTTGTGGACCCCGCGCAGCTGGATGAGTGCGGTCACAGGAAGCCTCCGGTATCCTTCTTCCCCGTGCGGGCAATCCCGCGCCGGCGGAAATATTCAGCAATGACAAGCAGCGTGACCGACAGCGACACCAGGATCGTCCCCAGCGCCATGATCATCGGCAGCGCGTCAACGAACCGCGTCGCCCCCCAGATATAGACCGGCATCGTCGGATTGGTCCCGGTCAGGAAGAAGGCGATGATGAATTCGTCCAGCGAGATCGTGAACGTGATCAAAAGCGACGAGATGATCCCCGGCATGACCAGCGGCAGGATCACCAGCCGGAACGCGCCCCAGCGGTTCTCGCCCAGATCCATCGCCGCCTCCTCCATCGCCGGGTCAAGGTTCTGGAAGGCCCCGTTCAGGATCGCGATGGAAAACGGCGTGCAGATCAGCGTATGCGCCAGGATCACCGTCCAGCTTGACGGGGTCAGCCCCAGCACCTGCACAAAGATCACCAACAGCGCGACCGCGATGATGATCTCGGGCAGCACCAGCGGCAGCATGACAAAGCCCAGCATCGCCCCCTTGCCGCGGAACTTTGCCATCGCCCCCGCCCGGGCGGCCAGTATCCCCAGGATCGTCGCAAGGATCGACGTGCAGACCGCGATGAAAAGCGAATTCTTCACCGCATTGATCAGCGCCGTGTTCTCGGACAGCGCCGCGAACCACCTGGTCGAAAAACCTTCGAGCGGGAAGGCGATGATCGAGCCCGAGTTGAACGCAAAAAGCGGCAAGAGAATGATCGGCGCGTACAGGAACAGCAGATAGATGATCGTATAGACACGCAGCCCGCCTCCCTTCCTCACGACCGCCCCCTCAGGTTCTTGCGGTTGAGAAAGACGAACACAAGGCTCACCCCCGCCACCATCAGCATCGCCACGAGGGCCAGCGCCGCCCCCAGCGGCGCATTGTTGAGCTGCAGGAACTGCGTCTGGATCATGTTGGCAACCAGCTTGCCCCCTGCCCCGCCCAAAAGCTCGGGCGTCACGTAATCCCCGATCGTCGGAATGAAGACGATCAGCACCGCCGCCACGATGCCGGGAACCGACAGCGGCAGCGTCACCCGCAGGAAGGTCGTGATCTTGTTCTCGCCCAGGTCCTGGCTCGCCTCAAGGAGCGACCGGTCGATCTTTTCCAGCGCGACAAAGATCGGCAGGATCGCAAAGGGCGCATAGGCATGCGCCAGCGTCACCACCACCGCGCCCACGTTGTAGTTGATCGCCTGCAGGGGCTCGTCGATGATCCCCAGTCCCATGAGCCCCGAATTGATCACCCCGTTGAAGCCCAGGATCACCTTCCAGAGGAACACGCGGATCAGATAGGAGGTCCAGAACGGGATCGTGATGAGAAAGAGCCAGAGCGACTTGCGGCTCGGCTCGACATGGAAGCTCACGAAATAGGCCACCGGATAGGCCAGAAGCACCGTGATCGCCGTCACCGATAGCGACACGAGCAGCGACCGCCAGAGCAGCGCGCCAAAGATCGGCTCGGTCGCCACCCTGCGGTAATTCTCGAGCGTGAAGGTCCGGTCGATCTCGGTGAAATCCTGCGTCCAGAAACTGAACAGGAACACCGCCAGAAGCGGGACAGCCAGCAGCAGAACCGCATAGGCAAAGGGCGGCAGCGTCAGGAAAAAGGCCCGCGCCCCGTCCGGACTGTTGAAACGTTCCCTCGCCATGCCCCTGCGCCGTCCGTCACCCTCTTCGCGTCCCGGATGCTTCAACGCCGTGCCGCAAAGATCAACTCAAAAAGCCGCCCCTCCCTGCAGCACGGCCACGGATGGGGCCGAAATGCGTCGCCAGACCCGGCCTCCGCCACGAAAAAGGGCGGACCGCAAGGCCCGCCCTCCGTCTCTTTCCTGCCGTTCTCAGCGCTTCGAGAACTGGAAGGACCGGCGCGCCTTGCGCTTGCCGTACTTCTTCCGCTCGACCACCCGGCTGTCGCGGGTCAGGAACCCGGCCGCCTTGAGCGCGGGGCGCAGCGTCGGATCGTAAAGCTGCAACGCCTTGGAAATGCCGTGCTTGACCGCGCCGGCCTGGCCCGACAGCCCGCCGCCCGCGACCGTGGCATGCACATCGAACTGCCCCGACACGCCCGCCACGCTGAAGGGCTGGCGCAGGATCATCTGCAGCACGGGACGCGCGAAGTAATCCGCCATCGCCTTGCCGTTCACCGTGACCTTGCCCGATCCCGGCTTGATCCAGACACGGGCAACAGCATCCTTGCGCTTGCCGGTGGCATAGGACCGCCCCAGCGCATCGCGCACGGGTTCGCGCGGTGCGGGCGCAGGCGCGGCGGGCGGCGCAACCGGCATGCCGGCCGCAGCACTCAGTTCATCCAGCGATCTGATCTGTTCGGCCATGATTACGCGGTCCTCGTGTTCTTCGGGTTCATCGACCGGACATCCAGCACCTCGGGCTTCTGCGCCGCCATGTTGTGCTCGGCCCCGGCAAAGATGCGCAGATGCGTCATCTGCCGGCGCGACAGCCGGTTGCCGGGCAGCATCCGCTTCACCGCCAGTTCGATCACGCGCTCGGGATGCTTGCCCTCGAGGATCTGGCCGATGCTGCGGGACTTGATCCCGCCGGGATATCCGGTGTGCCAGTAATGGCGCTCGTCGCGCTTGTTGCCGGTGATCTGCACCTTGTCGGCATTGATCACGATCACGTTGTCGCCCATGTCCATGTGCGGCGTGAAGGTCGGTTTGTGCTTGCCGCGCAGACGCATGGCGATGATCGAGGCAAGCCGGCCCAGAACGACACCCTCGGCGTCGATCAGGATCCACTTCTTCTCGATATCCGCCGGAGTAGCGGTAAAGGTTTTCATCGGTCCACCAGTGTTGCAGGGGCGACGCTGCCGCCCTGTCTCGGGATTACGCGCTTATACGGGGCTTTCCTGCCGCGTCAAGCGCCGCCCCGCAGCTTTCCGGTCAGAAAAACAGCGACTTGCAACTGGGGTATCAAGTTACCTCATTCCGGACACTCTGGACAGTCCCGCATGTCCGCGACAGTGTCGCCACAGGGGGCGGAGGGCCGAAGATGATTGAAACCGAACTCCACGGCCGCGTGGCGCGGCTCACTCTGGCCGATCCGGCCCGGCTCAACGCGCTCTCGGTCGCGATGCTCGACGCGCTCGGGGCGGAACTCGCGCGGCTTGCCGCCGACCCCGCGGTCAAGGTCGTCGTGCTCGCCGCCACCGGCAAGGCCTTCTGCGCCGGCCATGACCTGCGCGAAATCGCGGCCGCCCGCGCCGCAGCCGATGGCGGCGCGGCCGCCCATCGCGACCTCTTCGACCGCTGCGCCCGCGTCATGCTGGCCCTCCAGGCCCTGCCCCAGCCGGTGATCGCCGAAGTGCAGGGCGCCGCCGTTGCCGCCGGTTGCCAGCTTGTCGCCTCCTGCGACCTTGCCGTCGCCGCCGACAGCGCGCGCTTCGGCGTCAACGGCGTCAACATCGGCCTCTTCTGCTCGACCCCCATGGTCGCCCTGACCCGTGCCATCCCCCGCAAGGCCGCGTTCGAGATGCTGACCACCGGCCGCATGATCGGCGCCGAAGAGGCGCGCTCGCTCGGCCTCGTCAACCGCGTCGTGCCCTCCGCCGACCTTGCCTCCGCCACGATGGAGCTCGCGGCCGAGATCGCGGGCAAGCTCGGCCGCGCCCTGCGCATCGGCAAGCAGGCCTTCCACGCCCAGGCCGAAATGACACTGTCCGAGGCCTATGCCTATACCGGCGCCGTCATGGTCGAAAACCTCTCGGACCGCGACACCGCCGAAGGCATCGCGGCTTTCCTCGCCAGGCGCCCGCCCGACTGGCCGCCCGGCGCGTGATGCGTCAAAGGCCGTAAAGCCCCCCGAACTTCGCCTCGAGGTAATCCAGAAGCGGCCCCTCGTCCGGCGCTGACCCGACCGCCCGCGCGATCACTTCCGCGGGCTCGAACAGCCCGCCATGTACCTGCACGGCGGCCCGCAGCCACCCGGTCGCCCGCGACGTGTCGCCCCGCGCCAGATCGGCATCCAGGTCGGGGATCGCCGCCCGCATTGCCCGATGCAGGCAGCCGGCATACAGATTGCCCAGCGTATAGGTCGGGAAATACCCGAACAGCCCCACCGGCCAGTGCACGTCCTGCAGGGACCCGTTCGACGGCCGGTCCACCGCAAAGCCGAAATCGGCCAGGAACCGGTCGTTCCACGCGGCCTCCAGGTCGCCCACGCCCAGATCGCCGCGCATCAGCGCCTGCTCCAGATCGAACCGCATCAGCACATGCAGGTTGTACTGCACCTCATCCGCCTCGGTCCGGATAAATCCGTCATGCAACCGGTTCACCGCGCGATAGAAGGCCTCCTCGTCACTGATCCCGAAATCGCCGAAGACATCCCGCATCCGCCCGTAAAGCCATCCCGTGAAGGCCCGCGACCGGCCAAGCTGGTTTTCATAGATGCGGCTCTGGCTTTCATGCACGCCCATCGACACGCCCCCGCCCAGCGGGGTCAGCGCATGTTCCGCCGCGATCGCCTGTTCATAGGCGGCATGTCCCACCTCGTGGATCGTGGAATAGAAGCAGTTGAACGGATCGGCCGGGTTGGTCCGCGTCGTGATCCGCACGTCAGACCCCGACCCGGACGCGAAGGGATGCACCGCCTTGTCGATCCGCCCCCGGTTCAGGTCATAGCCGAACACGACCGCCAGCTCCTGCGACAGCCTGAGCTGCCCCGCCTCGTCAAAGGTCCCGGTCAGCACCGGCGCGGGACCTGCCGCCAGCACCGCCGCGCGCAGCGCCACCAGCCGCGGTCTCAGCGCGCCGAACATCCGCGACAGCCCCGCCGAGGTCGCCCCCGGCTCATAGCCGTCCAGCAGCGCGTCATAGACATCGGCCCCCTGCGCCAGCGCCTGCCCCTCCTCGCGCCGCAGCCGCACGACATGGTCCAGCGTCGGCAGGAAGGCCGCGATATCCTCGCTCGCCCGCGCCTCGGCCCAGACCCCCTGCGCGACCGACGTCACCCGCGCCAGTTCCGCGGCCAGCGGCGGGGGCACGCGGATCGCGCGCTCATAACTCCGCCGGACATGGCGCAGCACCGCATGGCTCGCCTGATCCACAGCCACGGCCCGGTCCAGCCAGTCGGCAATCCTGGGATCGGTCCGCCGCGCATGCAGGACCGATTCGATCGCCGCCATCTCCTCGCCCCGCTGCGCCGCCGCCCCGCGCGGCATCATCGTCTCCTGATCCCAGCCCAGCCGGCCCGCGATCTGGCCCAGGGCCTCGGTCGTGCGCTGGAACTCCAGCAATTCCTCATAGGCCGGCATTCCGGGCTCCTTCAGGTTGCGCGCGCGCCGTCGCGCACCGATTGCGGCAGGGGATAGCGCGCCAGATACCGTGCCCGCAGGATCAGCACCCAAAGCACGACAGCCCCGGCCTGATGCAGGATCGCCAGCGGCAGCGGCGCCGAATAAAGCACCGTCACGATCCCGATCAGCGCCTGCACGGCCAGCATCGCCAGCATCGTGGACAGGGCAAACCGCGTCGCCCCCTGCGGCGACTGCCGCCCGCGCCACCAGGCGAAGACGCCAAGCGCCAGCAGCGCATAGCCCGTCATGCGGTGCATGAACTGCACAAGCCCCGCATCCTCGAAGAAGTTGCGCCAGAGCGGCGCACGCGAAAATGGTTCGGGCGGCAGAAAGCCGTCACCCATCAACGGCCAGGTCGGAAAGGCCCGCCCCGCATCGATGCCGGCGACCAGCGCTCCGAGCAGGATCTGCAGGAAGGCCAGATGCATCATCCCCGTCGTCAGGCCGAAAAGCCGCGGCTCTCCGGCCCGCCGGGCCTGGATCAGGTCCGCCTCGCGCCGCCCCAGCAGCAGCACATACCAGGCCAGAAGCCCCAGAATGACAAAGGCCAGCCCCAGATGCGTGGCCAGCCGGTAGGACGGCACCGCCGTCATCCCCGCCTGCAGACCGCCATGCACCATCCACCACCCGATGGCCCCCTGCACGCCGCCCAGAACCCCGGGGATCAGCAGACGCCCCGTCCAGCCCGGCGGGATCGCCTTCGTCGCCAGAAAGAAAAGGAACCCCACACCCCAGACCAGCCCGATCAGCCGCCCAAGCTGCCGGTGCCCCCATTCCCACCAGTAGATCGTGCGGAATTCCTCGATCGTCATGCCGCGGTTCATCAGCGCATATTGCGGCGTCGCCTTGTAGGCGGCGAATTCGGTCTCCCAGTCGGCGGCCGACAGGGGCGGGACCGCCCCGGTGACCGGCGCCCATTCCGTGATCGACAGCCCCGAATCGGTCAGCCGGGTCATGCCGCCCACGGCGATCATCACCGCCACCAGCGCAAACAGCGTCATGAGCCAGAGGCGGATCGCCCCGCGCCTGTCGCGCCGGCCCCGGTCGATGACCCCGGGCACGGCTGCCGCCGGCGCAGCCTCCGCGACCTCCTCGAACAGCCTGCGCGGCTTTGTGGCCATCCGGCGCGCCCTCCCGCTTCTTCCCGCTCTGCGCGCGTTACCTATCCCCTGCATCCCCGCCCGGCAAGCGCGGCCCGGCCGCCCCGTCCCGGTCCATTCGCCGCGCCCACCTCACCATCTGCCGCATCACGCCATGCAGCGTCTGCACATCCGCCCGCGTCAGCCGCTGCCGCGACCAGAGGTTGCGCAGGTTCAGCTTCATGCTCTCGGCCTTGTGCGGCGGAAAGAAGAATCCCGCCTCCTCAAGCCGCGCCTCGTAATGTTCGGCCAGCCGCTCGATCTCGACCGTCTCGGCCCAGTCCGTCCCGGCCATCTCCATGCGCGCAGGCTCCGCATCGGTCGTCGCGCGGCGCCATTCATAGCCCATCAGCAGGACGCATTGCGCGAGGTTGAGCGAGGGAAAGTCCGGGTTCACCGGCACACTCACCACCACATTGGCCCGCGCGATGTCGACATTGTCCATCCCCGTCCGCTCGGGGCCGAACAGGACGGCCGTCCTCTCCCCCGCCGCCACCCGCGCCGCGCAGTCGCGCATCGCCTCCTCGGGACTCAGGATCAGCTTGGTCAGATCCCGCGGCCGCGCCGTCGTGGCATAGGTATAGCTGCAATCCGCCATCGCCGCCGCCGTCGTCGGATAGACCAGCGCCTCGTCCAGAAGCCGCCCTGCGCCGGCCGCCAGCGCCACCGCACGCGGATTGGGCCAGCCGTCGCGCGGCTCGACCAGCCGCATCCGGTCAAGCCCGAAATTCCACATCCCCCGCGCGGCCGAGCCGATGTTTTCGCCCATCTGCGGCCGGATCAGGACAAAGGCGGGCTGCGGCAGTCCGGTCGGCATCGCGGGGCATCCTCCTGCGCCCCGGGGGCCGGGGCCGCCGGGGTCATATGCTGCCCGGCCCCCCGCCGGCAAGCCGCGACAGGCGCGCGTACCCCGCATGGCCAAGACGGGCGAAGCCGGCTATAGCGGCCAGGACCATCCCGGAGCCTTTCCGCCATGACCGACGCCACCGATCAGCCGCAGCTCTACCTCATCACGCCGCCGGCCTTCGACCTCGCGACCTGGCCCGACACGCTCGCCGCCTGCCTCGATGCCGTCCCCGTCGCCTGCCTGCGCCTGGCACTTGCCGGGCGCGACGACGACCGTATTGCCCGCGCCGCCGATGCGCTGCGCGACATCGCCCATGCCCGCGACATCGCGCTCGTCATCGAAGACCACGCCCTGCTCGTCGAACGTCTCGGCCTCGACGGCGTCCACCTCACCGATGCCGCCCGATCCCTGCGCCAAATGCGCAAGCTTCTCGGCCCCGATGCCATCGTCGGCGCCTTCTGCGGCAATTCCCGCCATGACGGAATGACCGCCGGCGAACTCGGCGCCGATTACGTCAGCTTCGGCCCTGTCGGCGACAGCCCCCTCGGCGCGGGCCGCCGCGCCGGCGAAGACCTCTTCGCCTGGTGGTCCGAAATGATCGAGGTTCCCGTCGTCGCCGAAGGCGCGCTCGACGCCACGCTCGTCCGCAGCCTCGCCCCCCACGCCGACTTCTTCGGTCTGGGCGAGGAAATCTGGAACGCCGAGAACCCCGCGACCGCGCTGAGGGCCTTCCACGCCGCCATGCTCGCCGGGCTCTGACCCCGCTGTCGCAGGCCCCGCCTCAGCGCCCCCCGGCCTCGCGCAGGCCGAACCCCGCCCGCACCTCCCTTTCCGTCACCGCAGCCAGCCGCTTGCGGTCATCGAAATCCGCAACCGCCACCGGCGGGTGATAGACGAGCCTCACCGACCCCGGCCTGGGCGCCGCCAGCACGCGCGCCAGATGCGAGGCGAAATCCATCCCACCCCACCAGCCGTGAAACCGCGGATCCTCGCCCTCGGGCGCCGTATAGGTCACCGATACCGGCTGGATCGCCAGCGTCGCGCGCAGGTCGGGGTCAAGAAAGGCCGCAAACAGCGTCGTCTTGAACGGCAGCACCCGCCGCCCGTCCGTGGATGTACCCTCGGGAAAGAAGACAAGCCTGTGCCCCACCGCCAGCCTCTGGCGGAAGACCTCCACATGCTCATGCGCCTCGCGCGGATTGCGCCGCAGGAAGACCGTCCCCGTCGCCCGCGCAAGCCAGCCGATCCCCGGCCATCCGGCCACCTCGGCCTTGGACACGAAATAGACCCGGTCCCCCGCATTCAGCGCAAAGATGTCAAGCCACGAGGCATGATTGGCCACCACCGCTCCCGCCCCCGGCATCGGCCGCCCTTCGGCCGACCAGCCCATCCCCATGATGCGGAACGCATTGCGGCAGACAAAGCGCGTGATCGACGGCGTCACCGGCCGCCGCGGCCCGTTCAGGGGCGCCTCGACCAGCCGCGCCAGCAGCAGGATCGCAAGCCCGCCAAAGACCAGAACCGCCAGCGGCAGCGCCCGCCGCAAGATGCGCCACCGCTCGGTCAGGCTGAAGGGCCCGTGCACGGGCGGAGGATCGCCGACCCAGGTCAAGCGCCCGCCCTGTCGCCGGTATAAAGCGCCGCCTGCCCCGGCTTCATCCGCGCGACATCCAGCAGAAGGCAGACATCCGTCGTGTTGAAGGCGCGGTCCGTGAAGGCCCCCTCCCCCACACATCCTCCCAGCCGAAGATAGGCCTTGATCAGGGCCGGCGTGGCCAGCATCGCGCGGCGCCGGTCGATCATCCCGGGCGCGATCAGGTCCATCGTCCGGAAGTCCCGCGACCTGACCCGCAGATCGGCCGGGGCCAGATAGCTGTGGTGCAGCAGCGACAGCGGCTCGGCCAGCGCTTCCGGGTCCGTGCCGCGAAACGACGCGACACCGAACAGCACATCGACGCCCCGCGCCTGCACTTCCCCCGCCAGCGCCTGCCAGAGCCAGACCATCGCCGGACCGCCGCGATACTCCGCATCGATGCAGGACCGGCCAAGCTCCATCAGCCGCCGCCCCCCGGCGCGCAGGACCGTCAGGTCATACTCGTCTTCCGAATAGAACTGCCCGGCCCGCGCCGCGGCCGCATCGTCCATCAGCCGATAGACGCCGACGACCGTCTCCCCGTCCCGATGCGCACGGTCGATCAGCAGCAGATGTTCCGCAACCTCGTCGAACCGGTCCCGCTCGATCCCCCGCGCATGGTCGACCATGGGCCCGTCGCCGCCCAGTTCGGACACAAACACACGGTAGCGCAGTCTCTGTGACGCTTCGATCCCCGCCCCGCCGCGGACCAGACGCACCGTGAAATCAGGCACATGCACCCCGCCACAGGCCTGAACGGCCCCGCGTTGTGCAGAAGGGTCGCTGCGGTCGGACAGGGCAGATGGCATCGCTTCGCACCCTCGGATCAGGACGCTTTTCTAGGCAGCGGGAAACCCTTTGGCAACGTTTCTGCCGACTGACTCCCACGGCAGAGTCGCTAACACTTCATGGTTGATATATGGAAATGTCATACTACTTAAGGTTGTAATCCGACAGACCCCAGCGCTATCTGCCTTCACGCACTCCAGCAGGATCAAAGGCTGACGATGACCAGACTGACCGCAGTGCCATCGACCACGACCTTGCCGGCTTCCCGGAAATTGACCGTGATCCGCCCGCCGACATTGGACTGCACCTGCCCGTCGCCCCAGTCGGGTCGGTCGGGATGGCGCACGATCATCCCCGGCGCAAGGATCGCATTGACATGTTCCATTCCGCCTCACGGGGGTCTGCGATGAAAGCCGAAGGTGACCTTCCCGCCCTTGTCGGTTCGCGCATCTGCCATGACCTTGTGAGCCCTCTGGGCGCGATCGGCAACGGGGTCGAGCTTCTGGAACTCAGCGGGATGGAGCCTACGCCCGAAATGCAGCTCATCGCCGAAAGCGTCGCGGCCGCGCAGGCCCGCCTGCGGTTCTTCGGCATCGCCTACGGCACGGCCCGCACCGGCGCAGCCCTCTCCGCGACCGACATCACCGCGATGCTCGACGCCCTGTCCCGCAGCGGACGGCTGACCTATGCCTGGACCGGTGCCGAAGATGTGCCGCGTCCGGCTGCCAAGGTGATCTTCCTGCTGCTGCAATGCCTCGAATCCGCCCTGCCCTACGGCGGCCGGATCACGGTCAGCCTGACCGAAGCCGGCTGGCACATCGTCGCCGAGGCTGACCGCATGATGATCGACGAAACGCTCTGGGCCGGACTGACCGCCAACCAGCCGCCTCCCGTCACGGCGGCCCAGGTGCAATTCGCGCTTCTTCCTGCCGCTCTCGCCGCGACCTCCACACGCCTTGCGCTCGACATGACACCCCAACGCATATCCGCGCGGTTCCGGCTCTGACCCCGGCCGGACCGCGGCCTCTCAACCGCGGTCAGCGCCGGATCGTGCCGTCACCCGTGACGAGGTACTTGAAACTCGTCAGCTGCTCGGCCCCCACAGGCCCCCGCGCATGCAGCTTGCCGGTCGCAATCCCGATCTCCGCGCCCATCCCGAACTCCCCCCCGTCGGCAAACTGGGTCGAAGCGTTGCGCATCAGGATCGCCGAATCGAGCCGCTGGAAGAACCGCGCCGCCGTCGCGTCATTCTCGGTGATGATCGCATCCGTATGCTGCGACCCATAGGTCCGGATATGGTCCATGGCCTCGTCCACGCCGTCCACAAGCCGCGCCGCGATGATCATGTCCATGAATTCCCGCCCGAAATCATCCGGTGCGGCCCTGACCGTGCCGGCGACCTCCAAAAGATCGCCCTCCGCCCGCACTTCCACCCCCGCCGCCAGCAGGTCCCCGATCAGGACAGGGCCATGCGTCTTGTGAAACCGCCGGTCGACCAGCAGGCATTCCGCCGCACCGCAGATGCCCGTCCGCCGCGTCTTGGCATTCAGGACCACCCGCCGCGCCTTGTCCGGATCGGCATCGCCGTCGACATAGACATGGCAGATGCCCTCCAGATGCGCAAAGACCGGCACCCGCGCCTCGGCTTGCACCAGCCCGACCAGCCCCTTGCCGCCGCGCGGCACGATCACGTCGATGTGGCGCACATCCGTCAGCATCGCCTGCACCGCCGCCCGGTCGCGCGTCGGCACCAGCTGGATCGCGTCCTCGGGCAGACCGGCAGACCTCAGCCCCGCGATCAGGCAGGCATGGATCGCCCCGGCCGAATGCAGGCTCTCGGACCCGCCGCGCAGGATGACGGCATTGCCCGATTTCAGGCAGAGCGCCCCGGCATCCGCGGTCACATTGGGGCGCGATTCATAGATCACCCCGATCACGCCAATCGGCGTGCGCACCCGTTCGATATGCAGCCCCGACGGCATGTCCCAGGCCGCGATCACTGCGCCCACCGGGTCCTTCTGCGCGGCCACCGCCCGCAGCCCCTCGGCCATCGCGGCAATCCGGCGGCTGTCAAGCGTCAGGCGATCCATCATCGCCGGCGATAGCCCCTTGGTCCGGCCATAGTCGAGGTCGCGCGCATTCGCCTCGGTGATCTGCCGCTCTTGCGCCAGGATCGCATCCGCCGCCACCTGCAGCGCCGCCGCCTTGTCCGCCGCCGGGGCATAGGCAAGGATCCCGGCGGCCGCCCGCGCCCGTGCGCCGATCCCGGCTATCAGCATCGCGATATCGCTCTGGTCGTTCATCGCCCTGTCCCCATCGCGCAAGGGACCGGACCTCCGCCCCTGCTCGTGCCCTCTCTGCGCTTATCTGCGCCAAGACGAGCGCCAAGGAAAGGGGATGCGCAAGCCGGGCCACCGGCAAAGCCGCACCACGCCGCGCGGCTTCCCACGTCCTGCCCCGTCACAGCACCATGTCGTCGCGGTGGATCAGGACCGACCGGCCCTTGTAGCCCAGCAGCCCCTCGATCTCGACCGACCGCCGACCGCGGATCAGCCGCGCCTCCTCGGCGGTATAGCGCGTCAGGCCAAGCCCCAGCCGCACGCCCCCCGGCCCCAGGATCGCGACCGGGTCGCCGCGCCCGAACCGCCCGCCCACGCCCGTGATCCCGGCCGGCAGCAGGCTCTTTCCCGCCTGCAGCGCCGCAACGGCGCCGGCATCGACCGTGATCTCGCCCTTCGGCTTCATCGCCGCGATCCAGCGCTTGCGCGCGGCCTGCGGGTCGGTCTGCGGCAGAAACCAGGTGCAGCGCGCCCCCTCCGCCAGCCGCGCCAGCGGGTTCATCGGCGCCCCTTGCGTGATCGCCATCGCACAGCCCGCATCCGTCGCCATCCGCGCGGCCATCAGCTTGGTGATCATCCCGCCCTTCGAAACGCCGGACACGCCCTCCCCCGCCATCGCCTCGATCTCGGGCGTGATCCGCTCCACGACCGGGAAATGCCGCGCCCCGGGGTCGAGCGCAGGATTGGCCGAATAAAGCCCGTCGACATCCGACAGAAGCACCAGCACATCCGCCCCGACCGTCACCGCCACCTGTGCCGCCAGCCGGTCATTGTCGCCATAGCGGATCTCGTCGGTCGCCACCGTGTCGTTCTCGTTCACGATCGGCACCACATGCAGCCCGATCATCGTCTCCATCGTCGCCCGGCTGTTCAGATACCGCCGCCGGTCCGCACTGTCCTCAAGCGTCACCAGCACCTGCCCGGTGACGATCCCGTGCGGCGCCAGCGCCTCCTCATAGGCGCGCGCCAGCCGGATCTGCCCCACCGCCGCCGCCGCCTGCGACTGTTCCAGCGGGAGGCTCCCCGCCGGCAACCCCAGGATCGCCCGCCCCAGCGCGATCGAGCCCGAGGAGACAAGGATCACCTGCACCCCCCGCCCCGCCAGGTCCGCGACATCCGCCGCGAGACTGCGCAGCCAGTCGGCCCGCAAGGTGCCGGATGCGCGGTCCACCAGCAGCGCGGACCCGATCTTGACGACCAGCCTGCGCGCGCCCCTCAGGGTTGCCATGATCCCGACACCGTCTCCGGCGCCCGCCTGTGGCGCAGCCGCGACCCGTCGATCCCGGCCCTGAGCGCGCGCAACACCTCGGTCACCCCCTCGCCCGTCACGCCCGACATGAGCAGGACCTTCCCCCCCGTCGCCGCCGCAAGCGCGGCCTGCCGCTCGGCCCGCGTCGCGGCATCCAGCGCGTCGATCTTGTTCAGGACCGTGATCCGCGGCTTCTCGGCCAGCCCGGCGCCATAGGCGTCAAGCTCGGCGATGATCGTGGCATGATCGGCCACCGGGTCCTCGGCCGTCCCGTCGACCAGATGCAAGAGCACCGCACAGCGCTCCACATGCGCGAGGAACTGGTCGCCAAGCCCGCGCCCCTCGCTCGCCCCCTCGATCAGGCCGGGGATGTCGGCCACGACGAATTCCACCTCATCCACTCCGACCACACCCAGGTTCGGCACCAGCGTGGTGAAGGGATAATCCGCGATCTTCGGCCGCGCATTCGAGGTCGCAGCCAGAAAGGTCGACTTGCCCGCATTGGGCAGCCCCACGATCCCCGCATCGGCGATGAGCTTGAGCCTGAGCCACACCACCCGCTCGATCCCCGGCTGGCCCGGATTGGCGCGCCCCGGCGCCCGGTTGGTTGCCGTCTTGAAATGCAGGTTGCCGAACCCGCCATTGCCGCCCTTCGCCAGCACCACCCGCTGCCCCACCCGGGTCAGATCGGCGACCACCGTCTCCTCGTCCTCGTCGATGATCTCGGTCCCCACCGGCACCCGCAGCACGATATCCTCGCCCGAGGCACCGGTGCGCTGGCTCCCCTCGCCCGGCCGGCCGTTCCTGGCAAAGAAATGCTGCTGATAGCGGAAATCGATCAGCGTGTTCAGCCCTTCGACCGCTTCGGCCACGACATCGCCGCCATCGCCGCCATCGCCGCCATCGGGGCCGCCATATTCCACGAACTTCTCGCGCCGGAACGACACGCAGCCGTTGCCGCCGCTGCCCGAACGCAGATGCACCTTGGCAAGATCGAGAAACTTCATCGCGTGCGGCCTTTCGTCAGGCCCAGCGGTTAGCCTGTCCGCGCGTCGTTCTCAAGGCTCTCCCAATCTGCGCGCGTCAGGCGAAACGCGTGCGACAGCGTCATCTCGCCCCGCGCGCGCGCCTGCTCCATCTTCGACCCGGTCAGCGTGAACCCCGCCCGCGCCAGCATCCGCGCCGAGGCGACATTGTCCGCCCAGACGCCGGCCCCGATCGCCTCGACCGGGCGGGTGGCAAAGGCATGCGCCACCGCCGCCCGCAAGGCCAGCGTCCCGATCCCCTGCCCCTGATGCGCAGGCGCGATCATGTAGCCGGTCTCCGCCTCCGGCCCCGTCACGCTGACAGTACCGACCATCACGCCGTCGCGCAGCACCGCCCAGACAAAGCCCTCGCCCCGAAAGGGCTCTGCCCGCCGCGCCGTGAAGTCCCCCTCCGGCGGCCAGGGCCAGGACCCGAGGTTGCGCACCACGCCCCAGTCCGACACCATCGCCGTCAGCGCCTCCAGGTCCCCGGGGCCAAGCGGCCGGAACGACAGCCCCGCCTGCCCCGCGCGCCAACCCGCCCGGGTCAGGACCACCCCATGCGACAGCAGGTCCTCGCCTCGCGCAAGGCACTCCTTAATTCGGTCCCCCGCCGGCTGGAAGCCCAGCTTGCCCAGCACGCCCCCCGACCGGTGGTTGCCGTCGAAATACCACGCCGGCAACAGCCGCGCGCCCCGAGCAAAGTGCCAGTCCACCACCGCCCGTCCCGCCTCGGTCGCATAGCCGCGCCCCCAGCGATCCCGCGCCAGCCAATAGCCCAATTCTCCGTCGACTGAGATGACCCCCGCCAACGCCCCGTCGTCGATCGCCCAGATCGCCTCGGCCCCCGGCACGATCTCGGTCAGAAAGCTCTGCGCATCCCCGGCCCCATAGGGATGGGGCACCACGGCCAGCCACTTTGCCACGTCCCAGTCGCCCACACCCTCCACGATGGCCGGCGCGTCATCGGCGCAAAGCGGGCGCAGCACCAGCCGCGACGTCCTCAGTACCGGAACCGTCATCGCCGTTTCCTCCCCCCGGGGCGGCCGCGCCACCCCTGAAAGGCAGGACCGGCCGCGTTGAAACTCAGGTCGCGATCTTGAGCATGTAGGTCCAGGTCGCCACCGTCGCCCCGCGCGCAACCGAAAAGGCCTCGGCATCGCCCAGATAGTCGAAGCCGCAATTCGTCAGCACCCGCGCCGACCCCGGATTGTCCTGGAACACCTCGGCAAAGACCGTCGCCGCCGCATGCGGATTGGCCGCGATCAGCGCCCGCACCGCCTCGGACGCCAGCCCCGTGTTCCAGAACGCCGGCGCGACCCAGTACCCGATCTCGCTCTGCCGCCGGTCCAGCCGGCTCAGCGACAGAAGCCCCATCACCTCGGGCAGGCCACGGCCGCTGCCATCCATGACCCAGTGATCCTCGCTCCGCCCCGCAAGTCCCGCGCGCTCGATCAGCGCCGCCGCCGCACCGGGCGGATAGGGATGCGGAATCGCCCGCGTGCCCCGCGCCACGCGCGCATCGCCCGCATGCAGAGCGATCAGCCCCGCATCCGACCGTCGCAGCGGCCGCAGCCTCAGCCGGGCCGTCTCGATCGCCGTCTGCGGCTCGAGCGTCTCGATCTTCATTCCATCCTCCCGATCCCGGCCAGGCCCTCCGGCCTCCGTGCGCCCGCCCCTCTTCAAGGGACTAGGGCGGATTTGCTGCATTTCCGTAAAGCCCCGCCCCGCCCGCCGGTGACAGGCCACAGGCCACCCCCGGAAAACCATCGGGGGACCGGCCGTTCCGCCGATCCCCCGTCTGTTCCGGCCAGTGCTGGCCTCGGGTCTATTCGGCGGCTTCGGTCCCGGGGACCACGGAAATGAAGGTGCGGCCCTTCAGCCCCTTGCGGAACTGGACCTGGCCCTCCACCACGGCAAAGATCGTGTGGTCGGTGCCCATGCCCACGCCATTGCCCGGCCACATCTTGGTGCCGCGCTGGCGCAGGATGATGTTGCCGGGGATCACGGCCTCGCCGCCATATTTCTTCACGCCCAGCCGCCGCCCGGCGCTGTCGCGCCCGTTGCGCGAAGACCCGCCTGCCTTCTTGTGTGCCATCGGTCTCTCTCCCTACTCGGCTGCAACCGGCAGCCGGCCGATCGCCGGCTTCACGCCCGTCGCCTCGCCACCCTTGGCAAGGATTTCGGTGATCCGGACCAGCGTCAGCTTCTGCCGGTGCCCCTTGGTCCGCTTGGATGAATGCTTGCGGCGCCGGCGCACGAAGTTGATCACCTTCTCGGCCTTGATCTGGTCGATCACGGTGGCCTGCACGGCCGCGCCCGGCACCGTGGGCGCACCGATCGTGTCGCCCACCATCAGAATCTCGTTGAACTGGACGGTCTCACCCGCCTCGGCCAGCAGCTTCTCGACCCGCAGGACATCGCCTGCGGTCACCTTGTACTGCTTGCCCCCGGTCTTCAGAACCGCAAACATCGGTCTTTCCTTGCCCTTGCCGCGCCCTTCGGTCCTCCGGCCCTTGCCAGAGCGTTTCGGCCACGTTCCCGGAAGGGAGGCCACCTGCGGACAGCGCGCCCCTTTCGGGACCGTCGTTGCCATCCCGTGCCGTCACGTGCCATCGGCACAATCCCGCACAGCTCCCGCCAATCCACTTGCCGGGATGCGGGCTTATCTTCGCAACGCCTTCGTCTGTCAACACCAAAGCACGTCGCCGCCGCCTGCGGACCGGCGGCAGGGCACAGGCCGCACCGGGCTGTCCCGGAAAGGCTTTCGCAACCGCTCCGCACAGGTTAGGCTCTTGCTAATCCGTTGATGCTGTAATCCCCCCCAGCCCGGCAGGAGGAGCGTCCCATGACAGGTACGGCAATCGGCATTTCAGTCGACGGGACCCCCACGGGCGGGGCTAATCCCTGGATCGATTCCCTCGTCTGGGGCAATGCCTGGGCTAACGATCCCGAAGCGGGCTCCACGTCCGGTCCGGTCCGCATCTCCTATTTCGCCTATGCCGGAACCGATCCCTCCGAAAGCTTCTTCGGCACGTCGCTGTCCTGGACATCGACCGACCGCGCCGCAATCGACCGCGCACTCGCGACCTGGGAAGCGGTGGCCAACATCGACTTCGTCCCGGCCGCCAATGCCGCCAGTGCCGATGTCTGGTT
>Ga0315902_10002061_pt1 | contig 31893 bp, 23 predicted proteins | sample LakEriMetagenome_9_FD_203523 | JGI IMG/M metagenome (GOLD analysis project Ga0315902, IMG submission 203523) | Freshwater fungal communities from buoy surface, Lake Erie, Ohio, United States - Buoy 12 MA117 | ecosystem: Environmental > Aquatic > Freshwater > Lake > Lake biofilm | place: USA... | reverse complement strand
ATTCTTGAGATTGGAGCAGTTCGACGAAAACATGGTCTTCCGATTCTGCGTCTGAGAAAGCCGTTATACTCAATCTCTGCCCTTTGGTCATTTCAATCTGGCAGGAATCATCTCGGTGTGGATCAGCGAACCACAGGTCTCGAAGTTGCTCAGTCGGAAGAGGCTGCTTCTTGAGATAGCTCGAGCGGCCCAGGGAGATGCCTCCTGCTGCAGAAAAGGCCAAACTCTCACACAGCAAAAGTAAAGCGATGAGATAGTGCATCGTGGACCTTTCGTTCCTTGGATTCAACCTGCAACATAAGGCAGACAGTCGATCATGCTGCGCTTGGCGGTTGCTCTCTCTGGGACAATGATTGAAACGGCGTCTCTCAACCTACGCTAAGCTACCACATATGTGTCACTGTGGAAATTGAATTTCGTAGGGTTAGACGGCTCGATAGCTTCCAGGGATGCTCAGATAGACCGCTTGCCAAAGACGAGGCTTGATGTATGGCCACATGTCTGTAGGGGGGGAGACTTATAGCTTACAGGATGTTCTTGCTAATAGCCCATCTTGATGGTTTGGAAGCTAGATTCGCTAAGGCAGGTTGTGATACATAGTTATCCGAATTGGAACATGAAGAATCAGGTAGTCGTAGTCCTGGCGCTGAGGAACTATTTCTGTTCTGGACCCCGCTTGTTCGGGAAGATTTTTTGATCTATCGCTACCTTTATTCTCATTAGGTCTCCATGAGCCATCAGGGCACGATTTTGCAACAGATCGCCGCGATTTCGATGCCTGCTGCAGCCTCTTCGCCATCGGTTGTACAACCGTTCCCGGTCCAGTTTATGTCGAAATCTTTCAAGTCACGTTGAAAGAGTAGCGAGTTCGTCCGCTGCCAGCAGCCTGTGGCAACATACCCTGCAGGACAAAACGAAGCGTTGCCCAGCCTGGGGCAATCAAGAACTGGAAGAGAAGGCTAAGGATACCCTCGCTTCATCTGGGCTAACGTCATGGCTCTGATCCGAGTCTGCATCACGAATTCAAACGGTCTACTCTCCTGCCTTGCGTCTGGAGGCCGAAAGAACAGTAAAAGACGATCCTATCACAATCTACCTAAACCAAGTCCTTGTTTGTGGACGAACCTGTAAGAATAAGAGTGCTCGACGGAGGTGAGAAAGCACTTCGGGAAGAAAATCTGCGCAGGCAGACGTCTCATACCAAGCTTTTGCGGTGGTAGACTCTGCAAAACACTTTTGTTGTGTGGGTACTTTGGTAAGTGGTTTGAAACCAAAAGCCGAGTGTTGACAGTTCCGACCAGCCCTTAAGCAGTGGGGGGGGCCACGACAAATCGTATGTAATTTGCAACGACGTTTAGATGTCAGCTCTCTGGAAAGGCTAAACATCTAGATCATTTGAATAAATCGAAATCCAAGTGATAAGAATCAAGTTCTTTCGTAAGGATCCCGATATTTAATGTACCTGGGAAGAAACCAAGGTAGAGGTGAATATGGTAACGAAGAAGATTGTGAATGTGGAACTTCTGAAAGAGCGAGTGTCTGATAAAGCCCGTGCGGTGCTCGAGGGTGCGAGAAGCAAGGTCCAGGAAGCTGGGCAGCGACTCAATGCGAAGGCAACGAAAGCTAAGGATCAGGCCTTGATCGGCACGCTAGACAAGGGGATTTCCTTGCTTCAGACAGCGAAAAATAAGCTAAAGTAAGAAGACTCCACGTGCGGAGACCCCTAGCGAAAGGCCCTCGCTAAAGGTCCCGCGCCTTTTTTCCCCTCCAGTAAAGTGAATAGCTCACATCTTTCCGAAAAGTCTTTTAATTTCATGGAGCTACCCAGCTGACGGCAGGGGGGCGGAGAACTGGGCTGGGAGAGCCCTTCGGAAGCAGCGTGCTGGGCCGGACACACAGGTGTGCAAGGGCCCATCTCCCCATCATAAGACCCTGGATTTTTTGGGGCGATGTAGAGCCACCTCGTTCCTTCTAAGGACAGGTTAAACCTCCCCGACTGCTTACACCTGTTTGCGGTTAGTGAGTTCTTCGTCAAAGTCTTGTAAAACACGAAGCCCCTGTCCAGTAGGTGCTGTACAAAACTTCGTTTTGTGAAAAAGATATCTACATCGGGTGCGATGCTGAGTCCCTCTCCCCTTCACGCTAGGAATGAAACATGGCGCGCAAATTTCGGAAACCAGCCGGACTTACTCTTATCTTGGTTCACATCCTGGGCTTTGCTAGCCTTTTCCTTGTCACCTTCGAATGGTGGCTCGTGGGGCTGTGCATCGGGATGTATTATCTGCGCATGTTCGGCATCACAGCTGGCTTTCATCGGTACTTCTCGCATAAAAGCTTCAAGACCTCACGACCGATGCAGTTCGTTCTGGCTTGGATAGGGACTTCGGCCATCCAACGGGGTCCGATCTGGTGGGCGGCTATTCATCGTCATCATCACAAACACTCGGATACGCCGAAGGACCTGCATTCACCTCGGCAGCAAGGGCTCTGGCAGGCTCATCTGGGCTGGGTTCTCAAGAAAGAGAATCGACAGATCGATCGGACTAAAGTAGCCGATCTCACTCGATTCCCTGAGATCGATTGGATCGATCGGCATTATCTTGTGCCACCCCTATCGATGGCTGTGCTGATTTTTCTGGTCTGGGGACTCCCTGGACTGGTCTACGGCTTCTTTCTCAGTACAATTTTGTTATGGCATGGAACCTTCACAATCAACTCGCTGTCCCATGTCTTCGGTCGTCGTCCTTACAACACAAGAGACGACAGCCGGAACAGTGCTTTGCTTGCGATTGTGACGATGGGCGAAGGTTGGCACAATAATCACCATTTTTACCCCGCGTCGGCGCGCCAAGGATTTACGTGGTGGCAGTTCGATGCTAGCTTTCTCATCCTGAGAATCTTTCAGCTACTCGGATTGGTATGGGATGTGAAGGTTCCGCCCCGGGAACTCGTCACGGCTGGTATGGTGGATGCGATTGCAGAGTCGAAAGCTCTTTGAGTGCATGAGTGTCTGCAAGATGATGTGCGTGTCAACCGAATGAGCTGCCGCCATGATTGGTTTTTGTAGGAGAGCCATCCCCAGCGGGATGGCTCTGTGTGCGGGACAGAAGAAGGCAGGAGGCAGGGGAGTGCCTGAGGCATCAAGCGCATCTGCCCAGCGAGCTCCCCTCGAATCAGCTTGCCAGACTCCACGGACCACTAAGAACCGCAAGCTCCGACAACACTATGACTCCAATCCCGATCGGCGGAGGCTCGAGTCCTTCACGTTCGTCAACGGCTTTTTTCTATCTGCTCCTTTTTGAGGTAGGCAGAATCAACGGCTGCCTTTTTGTAGGCTGGCCGTTCCCCAATACGCCCAAGGTAGGACCGGATATGCGCATAGGGCGCGAGAAGCCCCAGCGCTTCAGCGAAGTCCAGAGTGAATCCCATCATAACATCGGCGGCGCTCAGTTGATCACCGACAAAGTAGAGCGATGATTGCAGGTGAGCGTCGATGAATTCAAGGTGTCGCTGCAGTTCGTCTTTGCAAAAATGTTGGAGGTGAGCATTATCAATCTTCATGCGATGCTGAAAAAACTCCAGCATCAGCGGCAGCGAGAAAGATCCCTCGGCATAATGCATCCAGAAAAGATAGGAGGCGAAGTGAGGAGATTCGGAATCGGGAGCGAAGCGACCTCGCCCGTATTTTTTTACGATGTATTCGACAATAGCACCAGACTCGCTGAGGGTTACGGGTCCGTCTTGAATAATCGGAAACTTACCAAGGGGGTGGATGGAGCGTGCCTCGATGGTCGCCCGCTGGCTGATGGGGTCTCGTTCGAGCGCGATGAGTTCATAGGGAATGTGTAGTTCTTCGAGTAGCCAGACCACCCGATGTGAGCGTGAACGATTCAAGTTGTAAACTTTGATAGTCATAAAGAGCGTCCTTATCGAGTGTGGAAGGGACCCGCTCATGATAGTCCAAACCCCTCCTTGTGAGTAGGAAAATGTCACAGGCACTCTGCCTGCGTAAGAATGCACCGGCATGATATTTCCATCGGAAGGGGACACAAGCTTTGCTAGAATCTCACTCTTGACCAAGGTTCAACACAAGGGAGACCTTCACATGCGGATATTACTTTGTAACGACGACGGGTACCGGGCCATCGGCATCCAGACCCTAGCCCGACACCTGAGACAGGGGGGGCATGAGGTTCTCATCGTCGCGCCGAGTGAGGAGCGTAGCGGGCAATCCCATGCCATGACCTTTTTTCGGCCGATCGTGACCCATCGTATCGACGAGCAGACCTGGTCTGTTGAAGGGACACCGGCTGACTGTGCGGCCCTTGCTTTGCATCATTTCCTCAGGGATCGACAGCCAGATCTTGTGGTCAGTGGCATCAATCACGGCATGAATGTGGGATGGGACGTCAACTACAGCGGTACCGTGGGAGCTGCGACCGAGGCGGGTCTACTCGGACATAGGGCGATCGCTGTGAGTGTCGATCTCGACTTTCGGCGACCAGCTTTGGAACAAGGCGAGCGTTTTGATCGAGCTGCGAATCTTCTGTGTCAGATCATCGCCCGATTGGATCATGCTGTATGGCCGACAGGTCAGATTCTGAACGTGAATCATCCGGGAATCATTGCTAAAGGAATGGTGCAAGCGAATTGTGCCGGCTACAACATGCACGAGCCCGAGATCACGCAGAGGGCACCAGGCGTGTTTACTATGGGCGGTAGCAAGCGCATCGACCGAGGCGATCCTTCGGAGGATGTATCACGGGTCCAATCCGGTTACGCGACTCTGTCCTTCCTCTTGGCAAGGCAAAGTAGCCCTGCCGTCAGCCCAGACTGGGCCGAACTGATCGAAGGCCTCGAGTTCGTTTAGTCCGGATCGCGCGTGAGACGCTCTCTCAGCTGACCGGCAGCCTCCCGCAAATGTTGGAGCTTGTCCGCAGACATTTTATCGAGCGTTCGGACCATCATGCCAAGGCGCGGATTTTGCGTAAAAAAGCTTCGGTGTCGATCGATAAAAGTCCAATATAGTCCGTCGACGCCGGGTTGCCACGATCCCGATTTGTAGGGACCCATTTTCCGATAGTAGTTTGAACCACAGATATAAGGTTTGGTCGCAAAGATCCCTCCATCGCTGAAGAGAGCCATCCCATAGACGTTAGGACCCATGACCCAATCGGAAGAATCCACATACATCTCCATGAACCAACGATGCGCCTCTCGGGGATCTATTTCGAGTAGCAGCATGAGACTGCCCACGACCATAAGTCGCTCGATGTGGTGAGCGTAACCGTAACGCAGGGTCTTGGCGATCACGTCATCGAGGGGTTGAATACCAGTAGTACCCTCGTACCAGTGATGAGAAAGTCGACGGCCATGCTGCCAGAAATTACGGGTTTCTTGCTGTACGTGAAAGTTGTGATAGATGCCGCGAATGAACTCCCTCCAACCCAGGATCTGTCGCACAAAACCCTCCAGAGAATTCAGAGGTGTCTCGTGTTTCGCAGCAAATGCTAGCGTTTTCTTCAAGACCTCACCGGGGGTGATGAGTCCCAGATTCAGAAATGGCGTGAGCACAGAGTGGTAGACAAAAGGTGAGTGGCGAGCCAGGGCATCTTCGTAGGGGCCAAACAGTTCTAATCTTTGGGCTAGGAAATCATCCAACCACTTTTGAGCGGCTTGACGATGGCAGGGCAGCCAGCTTTCCTCGGCGCTCCCAGGATGATCGGCGAACTCACGATTGACCAGTTCGATCACCTCTTGTTCGAGCTTGGATCGTCGGTGACGGGGTAGTTCAGGTGGCGTGATGTCGAGAGGAAGAGGATGACGGTTGTCCTCGTCGAAGCTCCACTGGCCGCCGACTGGCTTGCCCTTTTTATCGACCAGTATACCGAGACGTACACGCTGCCGCTCGTAAAAGGTCTTCATAAAGGGCTTTTTTACCTCTTTAAGGTAAGAAGAAAAGAGTGGACGCGATGTGAGAAACATCGGTGACTCCCACTCCTGTAGCTCCCAGGAATCCTGTGAAAGAGCCTGACGCAAGCGCTCTTGAAAAAAGTTATCTTCAATCTCCCAGTGATAGATGTGTCGGGCCTTATGTTGCTTGAGGAAGGCAAGAAGAGCCTGTTCATAGGTGAGCTGATCCTGATCCAGTTGCTCGTAATGCACAGGAAAGCCACAAGCCCTGAGCTCTTCGGCATAGGCACGCATGGCAGCTAAAAACAATACAATCTTCTGTTGATGATGACGGACATACGTGCAAAGCCCGCGATCCTCTCGCATGTAGATCCGAGTTTGGCGAGGGTCAAGTCCACGGCTTTGGATCAGGTCAACTGGGAAGAGTTGGTTGCCGAGTATCACAACGACGTTCATGCATGGCTACCTTTTGTGCGGGAGGAATCAAAGTCAAGGGTTGGAATTGAGGATGCACGGGCACCTTAAGATTGACAAGGATATTTCGTGAGCGCAGGAGTGCGATGGGAAGGCGAGAGGTGGTAACCTGGATACAGGCCTATCTTGGACCCTTGCACCGTCGCTGAGAAGACGAGTCAGTCGTCATGGGTCCACCTCTGGATGTCTGAGGCTAGAGTCTTTTGTTTCTCACGCGGGGAGCGCAGCTGACGGTAAAGTCTAACTCCTCTATGGTCAATTGCACCACTCCTAGCGGATTCAAAGCGCGACAGTGTCTCCGTCGGAGTTCAGAGTAGCTCAGAGAGGTCGCTGCACTAAACCCCTTGTCCTCATAGCCCCCATGTTCACTGGGGCTCGAGCAGTTAAACGATTTTCTTGACACATCTGTTCACCATAAGCACACGAAGAAATCGAAGCACAGTCCGCTCACCTCGCTATCGCTCGAAGGGATCACGGCAGTCGGCCTTTACCACCAGCCACAACTCTAAGCTCTGCAATGGGCTTATGGTCGGAGTGATGGCCGACCCTCTGATAGGTATGAATCAAGATGACGTAATTGTAAGCCTCGTCCCCGAGAAGAGGACGACGGGGACGACCAGGATTCGAACTCACGACACCAGACGCAACGTCCCTGGTGCGGGGCGTTAACGTCAGTCATGATGACGATCGGAATGTGCTTAGTTTGAATACTTAGGGGCGAGCTTGGGCTCGGACTTCACTTGAGAACGGATTCAAGACTTGCATGAGTTGAAGGTTTCGTTCCTGAATACCAAAGAGAAAGCTCGGCCAAGAGGAGACTTGGTCCTCGCGAAAGATCCGCGGTGTATCGAAAAAGGGATGGCCTTCTTGTTTGGTCTCCAGCAGTTTTCGATTCAAGCCGTAGCGAGGGATACGTGGTCCACGCAAAACCTGTTGGGCAGCATAGTAGGCGTGACTGACAAGGATCTGGAGATCAACTTCTCCAGCGTCCGATCCGGAAAGAAAAAATTCACTCTGAAGAATCGGAGGCTTTAACTTATAGGGTAGTTTTTCATAACTGCCGATATAGTCGACAAAGACCGATCCCTGAAGAAGATCGTCAGGAGGATCGATTAATTCGAAGGCTCGCCACTTCGGAATGCCCAAAATCGGCAATTTTCTGACACCATAGAAGGTCAGTGCTTTGGCAAGATGGCGAACGTTCTTGAAATGATCTGCTATGAGGATGCCATCGATTTCAATGACAGGTGGGAGAACCACCGTGCTACTATCGAAGGGTACACCTTGTGCGTGAGCCTGTTCTTTCATCTTCGTCATGAGTTCGAGTTGCTCCTGACCTCGAGTCGGATCGTCGATCCGAAAGAGCTTGCGCAAGATTTCCTCGATACTTGCATAATCTGCAGGATTATAAAGGTAAGGTCCTTCGATGGTGATGCGTAGATGCTGGGCTTGTTCCTGAAAATACTGAACCAATTGACCGTCTCGTGAATTCTGAGGCATTAAAACGGCGATCCTTTTCATCCCGCGACTGAGGGTGTGGCGGGTCAAAGTCGAAGAGAGGAGTCTCAGGTCGGGGCCCATGTAGAACACATACTTCGAGCGCAGCTCATCAAAGCGCCGATTGAGGACAATCGCAGGCAACCGGAGATGGTCAGCCCACTTGGCAAGGTGGGGAGCTTCCTGTGTCGTCAGTCCACCGATAACGACGCTCACATGGTGGGTAAAGACCAGTTGCGCCAGTTGAACGTCAAGCCTATCCCGACTCCCCTCCGTATCCAACCAGACAAGAGACTTCTCAGGATCCCACCCGAGGGAGCGGGCCAAGTTTTGCACCTGTTCCATGACAGCCATGCGTACCGGCTGCGGCCAGCGAGATAGCGGCAGCAGGATACCAATTTTTCCGGAGTGAAGGCCTAGCACTTTCTGAAACAAGACAGTGGTATCCGGCCGTCCGCAAGCCTCATGCTGTATGGCGATCACTTGGTGGCTTGCGAGATGAGGCTTCCATTTGAACTGAGGAGGGAGGCGGCGGGCCAGTTGCTGATAGTGGATGATACTATTCTTGTAAAGTTTGCTGCAGAGTTCGAGATCACTGGTGTCGACGGAACTCTGTTGCGAATTGTATTCGTTTTGTGCAGGAAGGCGATTGGCCGACATGCTCCAGACGATGAAAAGGATGATCCAACAAGCTCTTTGCATGGTTATCGATCCAGGTAATCACGGTAATGGCCACTGTCACGAACGATACTCAGCGAGGAATCACTGCGCTCTGGTTCACGGCCTTCCAGGAACGGCATTTCGATTCCCCGTTCATCACGGTACCCAAAAGAAGGATTGACCTTGAGCTTTACGATTCCTTCCGGCACGACGAAGGGCTCAAACGGGTAGGCACGGTGTGCTTTTTCCATGATACGGACCCAAAGGGGAAGGGCAAGGGTGTTGGCACCCACCGAACCGCCGAATGGCAGATTCGTGTCGGTACCGACCCAAACGACTGTCGTCAGCTTATCGCTGATACCGCAGAACCAGTTGTCCTTGGCCTCGTTAGTCGTCCCAGTTTTTCCTGCCGTAAGCGCTGCCCACTCCCCGAAAGCACTGGCTGTGCCATAACGAAAGACAGCCTGCAAGGCGTCGATCAGGAGATAGGCAACAGGTGCAGGAAGAATACGTTCGCGCTTCGGTTCATTGTTGGTCACATCGTATAAGACCTTGCCGTCACGATCTGTAATCCGCAGGATCATGCGCGGTTCGATATGCTCCCCATAGTTGCCGATGGTGGCGTAAACCGATGCCATATCCATAAGAGTCAGTTCAGAGCCTCCTAGGAGAGTACCAGCCTGATTTTTTAGCTCTGTTTTGATTCCCATGCGTCGAGCTAAATCGAGTATCTTCTTGGTGCCAAGCTTATGGCCGAATTCGACCACAGGTGTGTTAATCGAGCGAAAGAAGGCACTATAGAGAGTGGTTTCTGTCATATAGTCGCCAGCGTGATTGGCAGGCCGGTAGTCTTGAATGACAACGGGGGCTACGTAGAGCATGTCTGACCATTTCATTCCCTGCAGAAGACCCTGAGCATAGACCACTGTTTTGAACGCTGATCCCGGTGCTCGCTTCGCCTTGAGGGCACGATTGAACTGAGAACGGTTGAAGTCTCGACCGCCAAGCATAGCCAGAACTTCACCCCGATGATGATCCAGGACTAAAGCGGCCGTCTCGACCATTTGTTCTTGGGGATTCTTCAAACCTTCTAACTTTCGTGCTGCTTGAATAAACATGTCCCGGGATCTTCGTACTGCTTCGTTGACGTTTAGCTGCAGGTCGAGATCGAGCGTTGTATGGATTCGCAGGCCTTTTCCCTTGACATCGGTGGTCAAAAGCTTTTCGACCTGTTCTTGAATTGCGTCGATGAAGTAGGGGGCGAATTCCATATTCAGTGCGTTTTGGGCCTGGAAATCGAGCTTACGCCTCTTCGCGCTATGATATTCAGCAACTGTGATAAAGCCATTCTTGCGCATTGCCCGTAAGACCTGCTGCTGGCGACGCTGAGCCTGTTCAGGAGCCTTGTGGGGATTGTACCGACTGGGTGATTGAAAGAGACCCGCGATGAGAGCGAGCTCGTGCAGTTCCAACTCTTGCAGCGGACGTCCAAAGTGCCTCTCAGCCGCAGCCCCCACGCCATATGCACCCTGGCCGAGAAAGAGGGCATTCAGGTAAATCTCGAGGATGCGTTCTTTGGAAAGATGGCGCTCGAGTTGGATCGCGAGTAGGGCTTCTTTTATCTTTCGCTCGAAAGTTTTTTCCGGCGTCAAAAGAAAATTTCGAACGACTTGTTGGGTAAGAGTACTTCCTCCCTGAGTGAAGCTTCCACTGCGCAGCGAGACGAGAAAGGCGCGAGCTATCCCCCGAATGTCGATTCCGTGATGGCTAAAGAAATGCCGATCTTCGACAGCAAGGACAGCTTGGATCAATCGCTTCGGGATACGTTCGTAGGGGACAAAGAGATGATAGTCACTATAGAATTCACCGATTTTACGTCCATCTCGAGCAAAGACGATGGAGTTATCAGTGTGCTGGTATTCGATGATGACCTTGAGTCGGGATTCATCGAGGTGCAGGACTCCGGCCTGCTGAAGCCAGGTAAAGAGCCAGATTCCAACCGACGCACTGAGCACCAAAAGCAGGCCGCTGGCGATGAGAAACTGCTTTCTCCAATTTCGTCTTGGGTGTGACTGTTTTGGGAAATTCGCAGGCCGACCACGAGTGAACACCTGCCGGATCCAAACCCAACCCCGTCGGATTCTTTCCTGTCGTAAGAGTCTAGAGCCTTTGGAACTCTTTGGTTTCATATCGCTTTTCTGTTGAAATCGGTCGTGGAGCAATCACGACGTCCGCTTGAATAGGGAAAGACCTAAACGGCTTTCAATCTTTTTCCTAATCCTTTTCGGGGTTTTGACTATCGTAACAAAATAGTCTTAAACTTCTCGGTTCTTCACCGATATCTTCCCCTAGTAGGTGAAGTTCACCCTTCGTTGAGGTATCGGTGAAGCAAACCCATAAGAAATCGATGAAAATCATGACAGTTGAGTCAGTAGACTCTGGGCGAGCCACGAGTCGCTTGAGTTCGATTCTCACAGACCCCCAGCATTATCTTAACCCAGATAGCCTTTACACGATAGATGCAGTGGTAAGTGGGACGGGCCCTCAGTCTGCCTTTCAGGTGTTCCATCAGCATCACCCCGATGTAGTTGTTATCAATCTTGATAAGGTCGGCGATTTCGGTTTCGAATTCTGTCATAGAGTCCGGAGTCACGAGCGTGATCGGCACACGGGTGTAGTGTTTTTCAGCGAGACTGCGCAGAACGACGATAAAACCTTGGCACGTGTCCTCGACCACGGTGGTGACGACTTTATCGATGGCCGCTCGAGTGAGCGGGAGATTATCGCTCGAATCAATTCGGTTTTTCGCTTCAAGGTCACGACCGACCGATTGCGCTGTGCTAACCACAAGCTCAAAACTCTCAGTCTTACGGATGAACTGACAGGTTTGAGCAATATGCGAGCCTTCAATATCGAATACCAACGCCTGATTCGAGCCTGTCGGAAGGGTGAGGTTGGCCTCGGTATCATCATGCTCGATCTCGATCATTTCAAAAGCATCAATGACAATGCCAACCATTTAGTGGGTAGTTTTGTGATCGGTGAAGTGGGTCGTTTAATCGCCCATTCTGGCGTGATAGGCAAAGACGCGATCGCCGCACGGTATGGGGGCGACGAATACATTGTCTGCGTTCCCACCAATTCCGTAGGGATCCTGTGGGATATGGCAGAGAGAATGCAAGATCTGATCCTGCGCTCAGTTTTCAAGAAAGAGCACTATACGATCAAACTCACAGGTAGTTTTGGAATCGCCTGGGTCGAGGCTGGCTTCGAAGGTAAGTCCGATGATCTGATCAAGGCTGCGGATGTTATGCTCTATCGAAGCAAGCGTCAGGGTCGAAACCAGGTGAGCGGCATGATACTCCGTTATCCCGTGGACTTCAATCATGTCGGTCGCCCTCATCTCGTCGATCGAGAAAGTTGCCGCGAGATCGATCGAAAGCTATACCAAGCCCCAGGTCGCTGAAGGGTGAGCGGTATTGACAAACCGGCCCCAAGACCGGTTTTGTCGAACATTTATGGAATACGATTGATCTTGATCATGTTCGTGGGGCGCATTTGATTGATGGGCAAACCTGCCGTGATGACAACGATATCACCCGATTCAACAATGCCAAGGTTCTTCAGCACCTGTGGCAGATCCTGGAGGATGGTATCGGCATTGTAGAACGAACTGTTGGGGATGCCATGCACGCCCCAAACCAAAGACAAGCGACGCGCGACGTCCACCCGTGGGCTGATGGCGATGATTGGGGTAGTCGGCCTCCATTTGGAAATCGAACGAGCGATCGAACCCGTTAGACTCAAACAGATGATAGCCTTAGCTTTGAGGGTATCTGCAGCCTCACAAGCAGAAATGGCGATGGATTCGTTCACTTCCCAGTTCAGGTCTATCGGATTTGCCATATCAAAACGCGAGGGACGCTTGAAGGTCCACGATTCGACCTGCTCGATGATGGACGCCATCCGGCGGATGCACTCGACAGGATAACGACCCGAGGCTACTTCACCAGAGAGCATAAGGCAATCGGCGCCATCGAGCACACCGTTTGCAACGTCAGCAACCTCGGCTGCGCTCGCACGTGGGTTGGTGATCATCGACTCGAGCATCTGTGTCGCGATAATCACGGGCTTGCCAGCGCGAGCGGCCGCCGCAATGATTTTCTTTTGAAGATTGGGGACCCTTTCCACGTTCGCTTCGACGCCCAGGTCACCGCGAGCGACCATGAGGGCGTCGGCCGCTTTCGCGATTTCGTCGATCTGATCCAGGGCTGGCAACTTTTCGATCTTGGCAACGACCGGAATGTCGGAACCCAGAGCCTTGATCATGGCCTTGATCTGATGAATATCCGCAGGATCCTGTACGAACGACAGAGCGACATAGTCCACGCGATTGGCGATACCGAACAGAAGGTCTTTCGAGTCTTTGTCGGTCATGGCAGGAAGCGACAGTTTGGAATCCGGAAAGTTCACGCCTTTACGATTCTTCAGCAGTCCGCCCTCTTCGACGCGGACCACGACCGTGTCCTCGCGCACCTGATCGACGGCTAGGATCAGGAGGCCGTCGTCCATCATCACGCGCTGTCCAACTCGCACGTCGTGCACCAGACCCCGATAATCGATAGGAATGACTTTAGGGTCATCCTGCTCGACGCCGTAACGCAGGCGATAGAACTCTCCATTTTTGAGTTCCATCTGGCCGTTGATCAGACGACCGACTCGAATCTTAGGTCCCTGAAGGTCTTGGAGCAGAGCCACGGGGCGACCCAATTCGGTGCTGGCTCGGCGGATCGACTCGATGTTCCGCGCGTGTGTCTCATGATCCCCGTGAGAAAAATTGAGCCGAGCGATGTTGAGTCCGGCCTCGATCAGGCTCTTCTGAACCTCATAGGTCGAAGAGGCTGGGCCGAGGGTACCGATAATCTTCGTGTGACGGCGATCGAAGAAGTTACGGCTCAACGGGGTTTCAGGTTGACCTGACAAACTTGGCATATACATTCCTTCCGAGTCTTGGGCCTTTGATCAAACGGCAACTGAGTCAACAATCGTCAACCCTTTTTAGCAAGTTTTTCTTTGCACCTTAAGGACTTTATCGCAAAGGCCGAAAAACCTTTGAGACGATCTGACAAGCTAGCAGGATTTTGGGACGTTTCCGAAGACAGTCGGAAAAGGCTTGTCACTCCGAGGGTTCAAGCGTGTCACGGCAAAGCCTCTGGGTGGGTACCAACATCGCAGACCGTTACTGCATCACCGGCGAAATCGGTGGTGGTGGGATGGGACGCGTTTACAGTGCCATACCTTTCACGGATCCTTCGCAGACGGTGGCGATCAAGGTGATCGAGCGCACGCGTCTGGATCACGAGGATGTCTTCCGCTTTCAGCGCGAGGCCGCTCTGATGAGTCGCTTGCGCCACCCGAATATCATCGCCTTTCATGAACTTGGTCTCTACCAGCCGACACGGTCTGATGGAGCCACGGTCATCAGCGGTTACTACATCGTGATGGAGATTGCGAAAGGTCACGACCTGAAAGAAGCCCTAGCCCGAGGGGGGCGCAAGAGTCTCGACTTTTTCTTCGAGATTGGTCTGCAAGTGTCGGCTGCGCTGGAATACACCCATGCGAAAAATATTATTCATCGCGATATCAAACCACAGAATATCATCATCGAACGAGCTGTCGAGAGTGAACATGCAGTGATCGTCAAAGTCCTAGACTTTGGCATTGCACGCCTGACCGAGCTCGATCTTTACGGTGACGATGACAGCAATCTCCAAGACGTGGCCGGAACACCCCTCTATATGGCGCCAGAGAATAGTAAGTACCTTGATGCTCCCAACGATCACCGCGCGGACCTCTATTCTCTTGGCTGCATGCTCTACGAGGTATTGGCAGGACGTCCGCCGTTCCTGGGCAATACCCGTGAAAAACTGGCGCGTGACCATGCTCAGGCTCTACCCGAACCGTTGACGCAGATTCGCCCGGACATTCCCCAGGTCGTTAACGATCTGGTGATGAAGCTAATCGCCAAGCACCCGAAGGATCGTTATCAGACAGCTTTTGGGTTGCATGTCGATTTGCAGCGCATGCGTAAGCAGCTACGAGTCGCAGGCAGTCGTCTCCTTCCCTTCAGCCTCGGACGTTATGATCGACTCAACATCCTGCCCTCGAGCATAGCTATGGTGGGGCGGGAGAGCGAGTTCGAGTCACTCGTGGCCAACTACAATGCGATAGCCAAGGAGAATAGCCGCAGCAGACTTGCTGTCATTCATGGGGGCCCTGGTTCAGGGAAAACCCGTCTGCTCAAAGAATTTAGGGCCTATCTCGCCCAGCATCGGATCCGCTATATTTCGACGAGCTTTTCACGTCATGAAAACAATTTGCCCTTTAATGCGCTGGCCAATGGCTTTAACGAGTATCTCGTACACGTCTTCAAGACCCAACCTCTCGAGGCGGAGGAAATCAAGCGCAAGGTGCGGACTCTGCTGGGTCCTACTGCATCACTTGTGGCGCAGATTGTTCAGGGACTCAAACCCTACCTTGATGAAGAACTCGAAGATGAAAAAGTACGGAGTGATCTCGAGCAAGAAAAAGAGTTCGACTTTAACGACTTTGCTAAAGCCTTCTCTGACTTCACACGATGTTTGGCCAGTGATGCAGAACCGGTTGCTTTCTTCTTTGACGATATGCAATGGGCAGATCCCAAGAGTCTCGAGCTGATCGATCGTTTCTTCAGTCACAATAATTCGCAGCGATTTTTCCTTTTGATTTCGTATCAGACCTTGGTCGAAGGCGTCGATGAAGAGCTGAAAGTTTTTATTCAAAAGTTTTCGAAGCTGCGTCGACGTTTCCATGAAATCGAGCTTGGATTTTTAGATCGGCAGGCTATTGGCCGACTGAATTCCTCAATTTTGGCCATTGAGCACGAACTGGATAAGGAGCTTGTCGATTATCTGGCCGAGAAGACTCATGGCAACCCTCTTTACCTACTAGAAATGCACCGCAGTCTGGTGACTCAAGAACTGCTTCGTCTCGACGATCGGGGCGTCTGGACTTTTGAGATGCAGGAAGTGTTGCGATCGCATATCAGTTCAAACTCAATCGATCTGATCTACAATCGGCTGAATGAACTCCCTCACGCCGAGCGACAGGTCTTAGAAATCGCCGCGGTGCTTGGCAGCCACTTCGAATTAGCCCTGCTCAAAGCAGTCAGAGGCTTGGACACAACACTGGTCCAACGGGCGATTCAGTATGGTACGATAGGTGGTCTTATCATCCGCTCAGCCGGCGGGGGTAGCGACGGGGCTGCACAAAAAAGCTACAGTTTCACTCATCGTAGTATCCGCGAGGCCCTCATCGATGGCTTGTCCGTGGAAAGACGTTGCGAGCTTCACTATCGCGTAGCTGAAACCATCGAAATTCATACCTCAAACCATCAAGCGCAGGCTATCTTTACTCTGGCTCATCATTTCTTTCAGGCTCTGCGTGACCATGGTGAAGCCCAGCGGGAAGTGATTCAGAAGGCGCTTCTGTACAATATAAGAGCCGGTTCGAAGGCCCTTGAAGTTCAATCCCAGTTGACTGCTCAACGCTACTATGAAAATGCCCGCCAGCTCCTCCCGTATTTGAAGGACGATCAGAAGAACCTTCTGCAGCATCAAAAGCAAATCCTACACGCTTTGGCAGACATACACTTAAGCCACAGAAATTATGCGGAATCAATGCGCATCTATAAGGACATGCGCGAGTTGCCACTGAATCAAGGCGAGTATGCCTTCGTCGTTTACAAGCTTTTGGTCCTCAGCCTCGTTAGCGGTCATGTTGCTGCGACTCTTCGAGAGCTATTCAAAGCCTTTCAAGAGCTCCATTTCCCGGTGATTCGCATCGGCTTTTGGAGCAACGTGCGAACGACTCTGACACTTATTCGATGTATCGCCGTGCCGCTACATTGGAGCCTACCTGTCCGAATCTTGCGCAAAGCGGAGCGGGTGCAGCTCAAAAGGGGGCGACTCAGCTTTCATCCTTTGCTTTTATACTTAGTCGGACAGAATACAGCCCTCAATTTCGACAAAAGACTTGGTGTCGTTTATCATGTAGCGTTTCTCCGGCAAGCGAAAAACCTTTCCTTGCCGGAGGACCTAGCGCTTCGTATGCTCTGCGATCATGCGCTGATTTTAGCCTATTTAGGCCTCTCTTTTCGGGCTTATAAAATCCTCGAACTGGTGCAGCAGATTGCGCGAGATCGAGAATGGGTCCTGATCCAGGCCTATGCGACCTTTACTCAGACACTCATTGTCGACCCCTTCGGAGGCAAGCAGGAGGATGTTTGGTACAGCCTGGAGCGGATGCAAGCGGATCTGAATGTTCAGGAATTTCGGCTAGCTGCCATGCAGGAGAGTATTTTCCGCGTGTTCGTTTATTTCACGCAAGGACAAGGCAAGGAGCTTACGCGGCTGATTCATAATCTGCCAAGTCTCCTGACGATTAGGCATTGGCTGACGTCAAGAGCCATCGCGATGTATCTTTTCTGGCTGATGCTGGTCGACTCGCGTGATCTCATCGTGAGTTACCGTAGTTTTATCGCAAAACGTGCTCAGCAATCGAAACGACGCCAGGATATCTTCTTATGGGTGATTGAAGCGATCGTAGCCTTAGCAGCAGGTGAGCGGGATCGAGCGAAAAGCGCCTATTTTGAGGTGCTCAAAGATATCAACGATCGTGACCGAGATCCCATGTTGATGCCACACGAGTTTGATTTGCTCCTGCTTTTTATAGGCTTCTATGCCGAAGTTTATGCCTTTGAGTATGGCGATGAACTTTGGTTGAATAATTATTCGAGCCCTCTGCTCCAGAAGATCATGCGTTTCACCCGTCATCACCGACATGTGCGTCGGCCCATTCCTGTTCTGGTCAGGGCCCGCATTGCAGATTTTTTTCACTTGAAGGAAACCAAGAAGATCTATGATTTGGCACTGAAAAAATCCAGACTCACGCAGCAGAGCATGATCGAAATGATCGGAGAAATGTGGTTTGGACGTCATCTCCTCCAGGAGCGCGGCGTGATGCGCATCGACTACCTGAGCAAAGCGAACGAAAGCTCGAGAAAGCATGGCCTACATCTGCTCTTTGCTATGAGTCGAAAGATGGCGCAAGACCTCGGACAGTTATCAAGTGAGGACCTCAGCGGGCAGCATGCAGCACACGCTCTAGCACCGATTGAAGTGCTCGATCTCTTGCTGCAGCGCCATATCGAGATGATACCCCAGCTAAGACCGGAGAACCTGGATCTTGAAGCCGCCAAGCTCAAAGTCTTTGAACTGCTCCGGGATCGCTTGACCTTCGATCAGGTTCATTTGATTACACTCAATGATATCATTGCTTTTGAAGCAATCGGCCGTCCTCCTGCTGACAAGTCTCAGCAGATGATCGCGTATGTGAGTCCTTATCTGAACTTGCGTTCCTCGCTGACGATCCCCATTGGTGATGCACCCTGGGTGCAAGGTGACTCGACGTTGCAGCACACCCGTAGCTCAATCAACTTGACGCCAGGAGCCATCAGCTCGGCTGAAGACGTGGAAAGCACCTTGGTCCTGTCACAAGTCGAAGAGCCTTCTCCCACAGGGCCAAAGGAAAGCTCTTTCGCCTATGACTTCGACCGAACCCGGCATCGAAGCATGAATACTCTGGTTCCGATTCGATACGGACCGATGGGTCTTGGTATCCTGTTTCTTGAAAAAAGTCGACTTCAAGACGAAGATTCGACGGTGCTTCGCCAGTTGCTCGATACCTTGGGAGCTCAGATGGGAATTTGGCTACGCGCCTACCTCCCTATCGAGCCGAGGTCTGCAGCGCTACCACTCTTGCATTTTAATCCAGGTAGCTTCCACCTCGAGCCCTGCAGTTGGTTGCATGTTTGGACGGAGGGTCATCTCCGGAGTACACGCGAATCTGTTTGGTACCTTGGGGTGAATCTGAGTGAACAAGCTTATCTTCTCACTTACTGTCGGATTAATGGCCCTGAGGAGCATCGTGCCCCGTTGAGCGCTGCTCTCTGGCATGAAATTATGGCCCTGCGGACACTCTTCTCGGGGACAGGTCGCGATCAGATGAATCCTGACGACGTGCAAGAAGCTATCGAGCGACATTTGCATGTGCATGCAGGAATCCAAAGCCTTGAGAGCCTCGTGATCGCTTTCAGTATCATCCATAAGCAGACAGGCGAAGTCGCCAGCGGACACTTTGGAGCGGCCCGTCCTTTCACACTTGGTGTCCCCAATGAGGTGACACCTCTGAACCGCGTGGTGCTGCAGCTGAGTAATGGCCGTTATCTCCGCTATTGGAAGGTGATGGCCTCCGAACTGCAGCGCGGCATCCTGATTTTAGCTCACGATTCAAGCAAGCTAGATCGGCTCAATTTGGCTAGCTTGATCCAGCAAGGCTTGGAGTCGATGACGTGGGAACAAAAGCGTGTCGCGTTTCTCGCCTACTTGAAGCAGAACCTGATCGAGGGACATATACCAAGATATTTTGTCGCTGCAGCCTGGAACGGGGCGGGCCAGACAGCGGCACCGACCCTCGAAAGGGCGGGATAAATGAACTATGATTTTAAAATGGCTGCGCTTATGATATCCGGCAGAGAAGGTTCCACCGCGCCTTTCTGTGACCGAGAGGAAGCAGCAGCCCAGAGTGTCGAGCGTCGGTTATCGTCTGGAACTCGATCTGTAGCCAGCATTCCCCGATCGGGAGCGATGGCTAGCGGACTGGGACCCAGGTGTGATAAGTTCGGGTTTCTTTTGCTTATAAAGGAGTATGTCGCATGATGCCAGGCTGGACGGAACTCTTGATCATCGCAGGTGTGGTCGTTCTCTTGTTCGGAACTTCGAAGCTGCCGAAATTGGGTGGCGCCATCGGCGAGAGCATCAAGAACTTTAAAAAGGGTATCAAGGAAGAACCCCCTCAACTTAAAGACGAAAACAAGAAAGACGGCGACAAAGCCTGAGAGCTCATTCGCGCCGGTCTGACAGTGGAGGCGGGGTCGTGACCCGCAAGCTGGAGGTTGCCCTTGCAGGAACATTTTTCCGAGCTGATGCAGAAGAAGTTGTTGATGGTGACCGGCAAGGGAGGAATCGGCAAGACCCTTACCAGCGTGGCGCTGGCCCAATGGGCTCGGCGACAGGGGAAGAAGGTGTGCTTGGTCGAGTCGAGTGCTCATGATCAGATAGCGCCCCTGTTTGGTATCGCGCCGGTTGGTCATCAGCTGCGTGAGTTGATGCCTGGTCTGAGCGTCATCAATCTGAACCCGATGGATAATTTTCGAGACTTTGTCATCAAGCATCTTGGCTTCGCCAAGTTGTTCGAGAAGGTTTTCACCAAACCCATCGTGCGCTCTTTTATCCAGACGATGCCCGGCATTGCGGAACTCACCCTCCTCGGGAGGCTCTATTACTTCAGCGAGCTTGATCGAGACGACCGTTTCGATCTGATTGTGCTCGATGGCTTTGCCTCAGGCCACTTCCATAGCCTCATGAAGACGCCCGATGCCGTGCTCCAGTCGGGGATGGTTGGGCCCATCATAGATGAGACCCAGAGAGTACGGAGCTTCATCGCGGACAGCAGCAAGGTTGCTGTCGCGCTCGTTACCGTGCCAGAAGATCTGGTGGTTGGAGAAGCTCTGGACTTCGTGGCAAGGCTTCATCGTGAGACACCCGCGCCTCTCGCCTCGATTCTCGTCAATCGGTGCTATCCGATCTATCGGCATGTCGCGCCGTCTGCGCAGTGGCCGGAGAGTTTTGCGAGCGGTCTTCGTTACTGGCAACACCGGAGCGAGTCGGAGGTCCAGAATCTCAAACGTCTGCAGACCGGTCTTAGCGAGATCCATCGGCACGATGGCCAGTCCTGGCCTGTTTATTGTCTCCCCGAGCGGGGAGCCTTTGTCGAACCTCTGGTCCAGACTGAGCTGCACGAATGGGTTGCGGCTGCGGAGCTCTTATGAACGCTGGCTTGAGCCCTATCGAGGCAATATTGGAACGAAGCCGAGTGATCGTGACAATCGGCTCAGGCGGTGTCGGTAAAACCACCAGTTCGATCGCCATGGCCTTGCTGGGTGCTCGGCTTGGCAAACGCGTTGGACTTTTGAGTATCGATCCTGCCAAACGCTTGGCTGATGCGCTTGGTATCCCACTTGGCAGTGAGCTAGTCAAAGTCCGATTGGCCCAGGAGATCAAAGGCAGCCTCGAGGCGGCGATGCTGGATCAGAAAGCGGTCTTTGACGAGATGGTTTTGCGCTTCGCACCCTCCAAAGGAGTTGCCGAACGGATCTTTCAAAACAGCATCTATAAAGAAGTGTCCTCGAATCTCGGTGGACCTTTGGAATACATGGCTTTGGCTAAACTTGAAAATATGCTGACTCAAGGGGGCTACGATCTGATCGTACTCGATACGCCCCCCGATACCCACGCTCTCGACTTTCTCTCACGACCGAACATCCTGGCCGGCTTTATTGAAAACGGAGTCATGAGCTGGCTAATTAAGCCCTTCCATGTTGCTCAAAAATTGGGTGCCGGTGCCCTTTTTAAAGCGGGTGGTAAGCTGATGAGCGGCATATCCTCGGTCACGGGCGTGAAAATGCTCAGGCTCCTAGCCGAGTTTTTGGTACTGATGGAAGACGTTATCATCGGCTTCAATCGTGTGGGACGGGAGGTTGCCTTTACCCTAAAGAAAGATTCGACGGGTTTTGTGCTTGTTTCCGCGCCCTATAATAATGCGATTCGTTCAGCTGCACATTTAATGCGAGAACTGAAGACCCAGAATTATCCGCTCTTCTCCATCATTCTCAATCGGAATATGCCCTTCGATCTGCAGCAAACCGCGTTGGACTGGCAAAAGGTCGGGGGTGACTTTCCCGAGCTGGAGCCAGGGTTCGGTATTATCTCACGGCGGCAGCACTATGCAGCGACACTTTCGGATGCGCTCCTGACGGAAGCACGCAGACTTTTTGTCCAGAATGTGCCGCTGCTTATGGTAGAAGAGCAAGGGCAGATGATTCACTCGGAAGACACGCTTTGGCAATTCACTGATACTCTCTGTCGAGCCCGAGTGAAGACCTAAGACCTCGAATCTTAGCCCTGTCACCTTTTGCACGCAGGTGTGATCTCTTCTGTGATGACAGCGATCCGTATGATCGGTGCTGGACAAAACTGTCAAAGATTTGGCAGGATTCAGGATCGAGAGGACCTCCATGTTACACTAATGACGAGGACCATATTCTGAGGGTTCTCAGCCCTGTCTCCCGCGAACCCTCTCGAGCCAGGAGTCGGCTGTGATTGAAAGGGTATTAGCAGCGAATAGCATGATCCATCGCGGCATCAGCATGCTGGGACACACGATAATGGGTGTCATAGAGAGCGTCGGCGAGACGGTCCTGTACATCGTGCACGTTCTCCGCCTCTGCTTCCAGCGCCCTTTTCGGCGGCGCCTCCTATTGCAGCAGATGCAGTTCCTTGGTTACGAGTCGACATCCATCATTTTGCTCTGTGGCTTCTTTATTGGTGCCGCAGTGAGTCTGCAAGTTGGAACGATTTTTGTAATCTTCGGGGGCCAGAGTATGCTCGGCGCTGTCAACGCCAAGGCTCTAGCTCGGGAATTGAGCCCGCTAATGGCAGGCTTTCTTGTTGCAGGACGCGGAGGAGCTGCCATCACGGCCGAAATTGCGACCATGAAGGTCAACGAGCAGATCGATGCCATGGAAGCTATGGCGGTCGATCCTCTCAGCTACCTCGTGGTCCCACGGGTGATGGCCTGCGTTTTGATGCTGCCCCTGCTCGTCGCCCTGTTTAATCTTACGGGCCAGTTGGCCTCTCTTCTCATCGCCTTGAATATTTTTGAAATCGATCAGGGCATTTTTTTTGAGAGGATGGCGCGTGTGGTGAATTGGAGAGACGTTTGGGCAGGGCTTGAAAAGGCTCTGATTTTCGGGGGTATCATCGGCCTGCTGGCTTGTCGCTACGGGCTGGATGCGAGCGGGGGTGCGAAGGGGGTGGGTAAGGCCACAACGAACTCTGTGGTCGCCATGCTCTTAGCTCTCTTGGGTGTCGACTTCGTGATCACTTATCTGCAGATCGTTTGGAAATGATTGAATTTCAAAAGGTCACCAAAATCTTCGGTAGCTTCAAGGTGCTCGACGAGCTCGACCTCAAGATTCCACGCGGCAAGATCACGCTGATCCTCGGCAAATCAGGTGAGGGCAAGTCGGTCACCATCAAACACATCATGGGTTTATTGAAGCCGACACGAGGTCGTGTGGTGGTTGATGGGGACGATATTACGGACAAAGATGAGGAGTGGCTGCGAGAGTATCGCAAGAAGTTCGGGATGCTGTTTCAGATGGCAGCCCTCTTCGATAGTCTCTCCGTGGGGGAAAACGTCATGTTTCCCCTGCGGGAACACACCAAAATGTCTTTTAAACAGATGAGAGAGCGGGCCGAAGAGGTCCTGATCGAGGTTGGCTTGCCTGGGATTCAGGAAAAGTTCCCGCCCGAGTTGTCGACAGGAGAAAAAAAGCGTGTTGGGCTGGCGCGTGCCTTGGTTCATCGGCCAAAGATCATTCTCTACGACGAGCCGACCACGGGCATGGATCCGTTGGTCTCGGAAATGATCGACCAGCTGATCGTTGAGGTCTCGCGGCGCGAGAAGGACTTGACCTCGGTCGTGATTTCCCACGATCTTAAGGCAGCGCTCGACATCGCAGATCATGTCGTGATGCTTTACAAGGGTCGGGTGCAGCTAGCAGGTCCGCCCGATACCTTTCGGAAATCAAAAGATCCGGTGATTCGGCAGTTCTTTGCGGGTCGGGTGGAAGGTCCTATGGAGTTCTTTTGAGGGGCTGACTTTAAGAAGAACTGGCAGAGCAGGCTCCAAGGGGCAAAATCTGCCGCCTTCGGCAGGTCTCCATCGGTCGGAGGGGAAAACCCCTAGAGTTCTTTTGAGGAGCTGAGCCGTCGCGAAAGGCCCTCAAACGGAGAATCCGCCGCCTGTGTGGGTGGGATAGCAGCAGATGAGGCTGCCCTGAGCTACAGGGGTGGAATGCTGGTGGGTTGGCCCTGGCCTCAGGGTGGGGCGGGCATCTCCCCTGGGACGAAGCTCGTGCACTTAAGTTGAGAAAAAAACAGGACGATAACACCCGAAAGCAAGGTGTGCGACACAGGCGAGGAGTGGGCTGGCTATGAGCCGTATGGGAACCGAATTCAAGGTAGGTATCTTCACCCTGCTGGGTCTGGCGGCAACGGCGATTGCCGTCTTCTTCGTCAGTCCAGAACTCTTCGATCGGAAGCAGAAGACGCTCTATTTCACCATCCTCAAGGACGCTTCAGGAATTTTGGAGAACACGCATGTGAAGACCAACGGGGTCAATATAGGCCGGGTCTCGCTGGTCAAGCTCTCCGAGAATGCCACCCGAATCGAACTCGAACTCCTCGCCGATGTCACGGTCCCCCAGGGTTCGGAGATCGCCGTCCGAACCGTTGGTTTCCTTGGGGACAGGTATATCGACGTCGTCCGTCCCGATACGGTCCAAGAGAAGATCGCTCCTGGGGGATTCATCCCTCGTTCGACAGACTCAGCGGATATTGCCGAAGTTGTGAAACAAGTCGGCTCCATCGCGGCTGATATCAAGAAAGTGACCGAAAACCTCGCAGCCGTTTTGGGTGATCGTCGCGGGGAAGAAAAGATGAGCAACATCGTCGACAATATCGAATCGATGACCTCCGAGGCCTCGACGATTCTGGCTGAAAACCGCCAGGACGTGCGTGCCGCTATTGCTAATTTTCGTGAATTATCCGCTTCACTCAAAGACGTCGTGAACCCCGAAAATCGGGAGCGGATCGATCGGATCCTAGCTAAGTTTGACGATTCGATGACGGAAGTGCGTGGTGCGAGCGAGAACATTCGGCTGATCTCGGAGCGCATTGAGAAGGGCCAGGGAACGATAGGCCGTCTTGTTAACGATGACAAGACTCTCGAAGAATTGGAAGGAGCGGTGAAGGAAATCCGTCAGGTCCTGGCCCCCGTCTCCAAGTTGCAGGTCGCGGTCGATACCCATGCTGAACTCCGGACGGACGACAGTAGCCAGACCTACTTTAATGTCCGACTCCTCACGCGTCCGGATTCTTACTACATGGTGGGGTTCACGGATTATAACGAACGGATTGTTGATACGACTACGGAGACGATAGATAGTGATCCAACAGGGGACAACAGCACCCGTATTCGTGAGCGGGTCAAAGATGAACGAGCGCTGCGCTTCAATTTGCAGGTCGCTAAACGCTGGGGTTGGATCGGGGCTCGGCTCGGACTCTTCGAGTCGACGGGCGGGCTAGCTAGCGACATGTATTTCTTCAAGGATCGCCTCCGCTTGTCGCTCGAAGCCTTCGATTTCGTTGAAAAAGGAAATGAAACTAGGCGGATAGCTCACCTCAAGACCTACGCGAGCGTGCTCTTTTTCGATCACCTGGTCGCGGTTGCAGGCTGGGATGATATCACCCGGCGTCAGGATCCACTGACGGGGAAAAGGGACTCCAAGCCCAACGTTTTCTTCGGTGCTGGTTTGAGCTTTAACGATCAGGATCTTAAGGCCTTTTTCGGTTTAGCTACGGTTGCGACTCAGTAGAAGCCCCGTCAGCTTGACAAAAAAACCACTCCATGCCATTTTGTCGATGTCTTTGTGCTGTCGTGGAACACGCCTGCCCCAATTCCTGCTGTTATGGAGTGGACTGATGAACCCCTGGATTCCCACGTTGGCTTTGATCGCTACGATCGGGCTGCAAAGTCGTATCGCCCTGGCTGAGACGCCCGGAGCCCGCATCAGCGATGGAAGTGCGATTCACCTGAAGGATTTTGATGTCAGTATCACCCCGCCAGCAGGCTGGGAGATTTTTGAGAATCATCGCGGGAAAACGCTGGTGGCTCAACCTATCGTTAAAGCGGAGCCCATCAGAGATTACAGCAAACCCCTATACACCCGCAACCTCACCCTGGCGATCAGTCATCAGCCGCGACCGATGGATGAGCTGTCGGCTCAGGAGTTGCGCGCCAAGCTCGAGAAAGACTTCGGTCAGGCTGCAGGCGTCAGCGGCTTTCAGGTCGTCGAACATCGCTTCATCGATCATCGTGCCAAAGCCGATGCTCTGCTCGTCTACACGGCCTTTCAGTATAACGCGATCCCGATGAGCCAGATGCACATCGTGATGTCGGGGGCGAAGAACAGCGTGCTCCTGACCTACACGGATCTGGCCGATGAATTCCAAAAGAACGAAGCCGCCATGAACTTGGCTTGGAGTGCCATGATGTCCGTCGACATGATCGGGCAAGCTCCCGAGCGCTACGAAGGCGTGATCCAGGCCGCAGCAGGACTGGGCGTGGTGCTCGTGGCGGGCGGGATGCTACTCTTGCTCCGTCGTCGTGCGGCGAAACGTCTCTATTCGGACGCTGAAGACCGAATCTATCGCGACGATGGTCATGAATCTCACACCACCTCGGTCGGCATCGAAGAGACTTCTGACGATGAAGAGGCGTATGCAGCCCACCAGATGCGCAGTGATGTCTGGGATCTCAAAACCCAAATGGCCCAACCAGAGCGCAAGGTACGACGACGGACACCTCGCGCCGCCTCCCGCGCATACTGATCGAGTGACGGGCTCCTCAGGGAGCCCTTTTTCTATCCATCGCTTGAAAAGCACCTAGATTCCCATACCCTAACAACCCCGAAGCTGGTACAAAGATCTTAGCTACCACTTGAATGTGCATGGTGGTGGAGTATGCTCACGCCGAGGGAGCGATCCACTCGATTATGTTCCCATGTCCATGACCTAGCAGAGATTGCCGGTTGCTTGCAGCGATGACCCTCACAGGCACTGCCTCGACCGACCAAAGGGTTGCGAACTAAGCAGATTTGTTCCATGTCATTTTTCAAGGGTCTGCTATTATAATGACAAGAGAGAGAACAGCTACGCAGTCCTTATCATCCTGCCATCCCGTGGGGGGGGCCTTGAGGGGGTTGCGATGGATGGGAGGTCTTCAGGATGCCATTTCGTAGAAGCGGGTTAGGGCCATTCCTTCGTTCTTGCGGGATCGCCTTGTGGCTGTTGTGTGGAGCCAAGGATGCCTATGCGCTGACCTGCTCCGAGGTGCGGCAGTTGGTTTTGCTCTACTTCAAGATGCATTTCTCCTTCAATTCCTTCAACGACGAAGTTTCCAAGCGAGCCTTGGATAATTTTCTCAAAGCCTGGGATCCAGGAAAGCTCTACTTCTATCAGTCTGACATCGACGAGTTTACCAATAAATACTCGACACGATTGGATGAATTGATCGGTCGTGATATGAATTGCGGAGCGATTGATGAGGTCATGAATCGCTACTCGCAGCGGTTTATGGAGCGAAATCAATTCATCCAAAAGGTGATCGACGACAAACATGATTTCACCATCGAAGAATACCTCAATGTCGATCGCAAGAACCTGACCTCACCCAAGACGGTCGAGGAGGTGAACGAACGGTGGCGGAAGCATATCAAGTTCCAGTTGCTGAACCTAAAGCTCGGTGTGGACACCTTGGATAAGGCGCGCGAGAAGTTGAAGAAGCGTTACGAGCTAGCGGTCAAACGGCATAACGATCTGACCAAAGAGCGCGTCTACGGGGTCTTTCTGAATGCCTTCTCCATGGCGCTTGATCCTCACTCAAGCTACCTGCCGGTCGAGGAACTTGAAGATTTCCGGATTCGTACAAGGCTGTCGCTCGAGGGAATCGGTGCGAGCTTGCGCTCGGAAGATGGCTTCACGATCGTTGCCAGCCTTGTCAAGGGAGGGGCAGCTGAAAAGGGTGGGCTGCTCAAGGTCAACGATAAGATCATTGCGGTCGCCCAGGAAAATGGTGAGCCAATTGACGTGATTGACATGGACCTTCAGGAAGTGGTGAAAAAGATCCGGGGCGCTCGCGGGACGACTGTGAAGCTCTCGATCATCCGCGAAGAGGCCAACAACAGTCGGAAAATGGTTGTACCGATCATCCGGGAAAAGATCCAGTTAGTCGAGCAACAGGCCTCATCTAACATCGTCGATGTCGACACTAAAGAAGGCGGAAAGAATAAGCGCCTCAAGATTGGGGTCATCACTCTGCCCTCCTTCTATATCGATTTCGAGGGTCGACAAAAACGGCTGAAAAACTATCGCTCGTCGTCCAACGATACAAAAGAGCAGCTGAAGGCCCTCAAGGCCAAAGGTGTGGACGGGGTGATCCTCGATCTGCGTAGTAACGGTGGTGGTGGCCTTGATGAATCGATCAGCACGGCCGGTCTATTCTTCGGGTCGGGGCCTGTGGTTCAGGTCAAATCTTCTAACGGCGAAACCGAGACCTACTTCGACCCTGACGAGGGTACCTGGTACGAGGGTCCTTTGGTCGTGATGATCAACCGGCACTCGGCCAGTGCCAGTGAGATCTTTGCTGGTGCAATACAGGATTACCAGCGGGGTCTGATCGTCGGCGACTCCCATACCTTCGGTAAGGGGACGGTGCAGAACCTGAACGATTTAGCGCCTAAGCTCGGTGCGGTGAAAGTTACGGTGAATCAGTTCTACCGTGCTTCGGGGGCCTCGACTCAGCTGAAGGGCGTGAATGCTGACATCGTCCTGCCGAACATCGTTGACGAACTCGAGATAGGCGAGAAGTTCTACGACTACGCCTTACCCTACGAGGAAATTAAGACCGCAAAGTACCAAAAGTTCAATCTGACCCGACCTTTTATTCCCGAGCTGAAGAAGCGTTCCGAGACGCGGCTCACCAAGGACACGGAATTCGCTAAGGTTCGTGAAGAAATCGAGACCTACCGGAAGAACAAAGAGGAACGCTCGCGGGTGTCTTTGAAAGAGAAGAAAGACGACGACAAAGACGGCAAACCGAAGGAGGAAGACGAAGCGCTCAGTGACCCGAGCTCCTTCTCCATCGTGGAAGACGTCTATCTCCAAGAAGCCGTTCGCATCACAGCCGACTACGTGCAGCTCCTGAAGAAGCAGAAGCTGGAGAGCCTAGCCCCTCTGCTACCTGCTGTCGCAGCTGCTCAAGCGCAGAAGGCCAAGAAGGAAGCTGCTAAGGCTGTCAGTGAGAATAACGGAAACAGTCCGAAGCCAGCAGCCCCGGCTGCACCAGCGGGTAAGCAAGAAAAGAAGTGAGGAGAAACTCACCACATGCCCCTCTTCGCTGGAAGGGGGGCATTTTCTATGGTGCGCCCGGCAGGGTGCACTCACTTGATGGTGAAAGTCCATTACGCAACCCGGTAGGTGGAAGCGTAAGCCGGACGGCAAGGGTGTCCATCGCGATGTGGAATCTGAAGGAAGCCGCAGGCAAAGCACTGGTCCAACGAACAGAAACCGCATACGAGGTGGCCATGGAGGGTGAGACGGCCATTATCGTTAAAGCCCAATACTTACCCAGGATGCGTGGTTGTGGATGCGGTGGATATAAGTGCGAAGGTGAGTGTGCATTACCCAGGGAGATCTGCCGCCCTGCCTTGTGCTACAAGGCTCGTGAGGGTTTGGGACGGAGCGGCAGAAGTCAGCAGCGGGCATATTAAGACTGTTCGACCCAGTCGAAGGCCCAAACGTTTAAGTATGGTAGGGAACCTGAATCTCAGAGAGTGAGCGAGACGCAGTCATGACGGTTGAAACACCGAAAGCCCCATCGGAAAGCAGTGCCCGGAGGGCACGAGGGTCCGGTACGGGCGCGTCAAACACCCTGGTGACAAGGGATCTTCATCCGTCAAAGTCCATGGATTTAATGTCAGTGGCGATCGAGCGCGAGAACATGTTGAAGGCCACAAAGCAGGTGATAGCCAATGGGGGGCGCTGGCGTCGACAGGATGTCGGTGGAAGATTTCCACTCCTGTCTCCGCAGCGAGTGGCCAAGGATTCGACAGGAGCTTGTTGAGGGTCGTTACGTACCGCAGCCTGTGCTGCGTGTCGAAATTCCAAAGCCCGGGGGCAGCCAGCGCAAGCTGGATGTTTTGATGTCTCGGCTCTACCGCCGTGTCGGTGACGCGATCCTGCTCCGCCTGATCCATCGATACTGGACAGGGTGCGTGGAGTTAAGTCTGCTTAAACGAACCGCCGGATACGGAACCGGACCTTCGGTGGTGTGGGAGGTCGAGGAGCGCAAGCTCCTCTCCTACCTCATTCAGAGGCCGCGTTGTAAGGTGACCTCACCCCAAGTACGGAAAGGCTGAGTTGGTTGGCTATCATTGTACTCCGCTTCCATCTCGATCGTCTGGCTAGTTCCGACTGCGAGCTCAGGATTGAGCTTGTAGAAAGTTCCCGCGAGGCCCTTGCCGGATTGTCCAAAAAGGGAGTACTGCAAGGTCCACGTCTTGTCGCTATTGACTGTAATCTTGCTAGAATCGATCGATCCTGGTTTGTTAGGGAGGGCATTAGACCCCTTTGATACCGTAAAGCTATTGTCATCATCGGGCATCATACTAACGGCAAAGGGCTTGCCATCTTTGTCTTCGATAATCGTCATCCAGCCGTTGACATAGCTGCAGTTGCTTGTGCACGAGCGGCTGCCAGCAGCCGGAAAGCTATCGCTGGGTGTCTTATTTTTAGCAACGTAGGCCGCGTAGCGATAGCCGCGGATGTTCCCAGGTTGACCTACGAAGACGTAAGTGGAGTCTTCAAAGACCGTCGAAAAAAAGTAGGCACGACTCCCAGGAAGACCTTCGACAGGATTGGGTCCCTGGGATGTGGTCCCTGTGAAAAACCGGAGGAGACGGCCACGATCGATCAGGAAGGTCAGCTTTGGAGATTCTTCGTCATCTGCTGTGATGCTGATGGTAGAGCCGATAGGATAGCTTTTGTTGAAGCTATTCATTCCTTTGCCGGCTTTGCTCCAGTAGATCGTCGCTGGAGTAGGGCCTGTCGCAGGAAAGTCTGCAGTCGTCGCCGCTGCGGCATCCAGGTCCTTGCCTGTCTTGGTGCAGTGGGTGGCATCGCCAGAAGCAAACTTACCTGAGACGCAACCGCTGGCCTCACCCCGATTCAGATACTCTATTTTTAGGACATCGTAGTCTCCCGTTTGTTCGACCGGGAGCACTGCAAAAGGAGGTATTTCACCCTCTTTGGGGGGCGGACAAGAGAGGACCTTGGCGCCGGTCTGATCTGTGGTTTCCTCTTGCTGGATCAACTCTCCAGCCGCAGTTACACCACATTTACAAGTTTTTCCTTCGGGGACCTCGATGATGGTGCCATCTTCCTTGAGACATTCGATCTTGGTAAAAAAGCTAGAGATATCAACTCGTGATCCTTCGATGGTGAGAGGCTTACCGGTTGGCTCAGAAAAAATCGGGGTTTCGCTGTTGGTGCTGGAGTTGGCGAGAGATATCTTGGTGATGCTGACCGACATCTCATCGGGAGTGCCTGAGGCGATGCTGCCATTTACAAACCCACTAAAAGGCACATCCGCGAGGTTAAAAGAGCTGGTCGAGGCAGCTCCACCAGCCACTATCGCCATGCGAAGATTCGCTGAAGGAGCAGCTTTTGGAGTATCGTCCTCTTTTTTTCCGCAGCTCCAGTGAGGCAAGCAGCCAAAAAAGACGAAACTCATTGGTAGACTCAGGGATTTAAGCTTCATAGAGGCATCTTCCTTTCGGATATCTCGTTCTTTGCAACACGTTTAGGTTAGCAAGGCGAGTTAGGCAAAATCTAGCCTCACGAAAACTATTCATGAATCTTTACGAATAGGAAATGGTTTGCCAGTGAGCAGCCTTTTCCTAGGTGGTCGGTTCCCTAGCGTTTGCCGAGGTTGATCAGGTCGAGGACAGCCTTAAACTCCTTTTCAGGAAGCGCTTTGACAGCTTGATCTACTCCGCGAGGAGTGCCGTGTCGCAGGGGTGGCCTCAGTCTTTGTCTAGCTTGCTAGACGCTCTGGCAGCGTTTTCAGAGGGGCAGAGGAATATCGACGAGATCAAGGCGACCACCCGCATCCTGAGCGACCAACAGTCCCTATACAAGAACAACCCGATCGTGGCCCTGACGGCCGCCGCCTTGCAGAAGGATAGGGAACGCTGTCTGAAAGCCGGAATGGTCGCTTTCCTGACCAAGCCCATTCATGTTCATGACCTGCTGTTCACTATCCAGGGGACGAGCGGCATCTAGAGACCTCAACCAGCTTACCCGGTCTGCCGATTCACTTTCGCACTATTCTCCCCTTGTCCATCTGTCAGGGGAAATGTGATCTGAAACTCAAAGCTATAGAAGCGGGCGTCACGATCTTTGGGAGGGCCGAGCAGGACTTTGATGTCACCACCCAGGTCCCGCA
>Ga0315902_10002059_pt1 | contig 31895 bp, 20 predicted proteins | sample LakEriMetagenome_9_FD_203523 | JGI IMG/M metagenome (GOLD analysis project Ga0315902, IMG submission 203523) | Freshwater fungal communities from buoy surface, Lake Erie, Ohio, United States - Buoy 12 MA117 | ecosystem: Environmental > Aquatic > Freshwater > Lake > Lake biofilm | place: USA... | reverse complement strand
GGCCGAGCAGTTCCTGGACGCTGCGGATGTCGGCGCCGGCGTCGAGGAGGTGGGTGGCGAAACTGTGGCGGAGCGTGTGCGGGCTGGCCCGGCCGGCGAGGCCGGCGACGGCGAGGTGCTTCTCCAGGAGGCGGGCCACGCCGCGGACCGAAAGCCGGCCGCCGAGTTTGTTGGTGAACAGGGGGCGCGGGCCGCGGGTCGCCGTGGCTCCCGGGCGGGGGCGGGCGGCGAGCCAGGCCTCGAGCGCCGCGCGGGCATGGCGGCCGACAATGCCCAGTCGTTCGCGGCGGCCCTTGCCACGGACGCGGACGGTGGCGTTGCGGAGGTCGAGGTCGGCATCGTCGAGGCCGACGAGTTCCCGGACGCGGACGCCGGACGAATACATCAGCTCCAGGATCGCCCGGTCGCGCAGGCCGCCGGCGGCCCGCGGCTGCGGCGCGGCCAGCAGCCGCGCGATCTCCTCGCCGGTGAGGAACTTCGGGAGTTTGCGGGCCCGCCGCGGGCTGCGCAGCGGCTTGGCGGGATTGGCCCGCACCCAGCCTTCGCGCTGGCCGAAGGCATAGAAGCTGCGCGTGCTGGCGAGTTTGCGGGCGACGGTCGAGGCGGCGTAGCCGGCGGCGTGCAGCCCGGATGCAAACCGCCGCAGCAAGACGCTCGATGCTTCGGCGGGGCCACGGCAGCCTGCCGACTGGAGGAACTCCTCGAGCTGGAGGAGATCCTCGCGATAGCTCTTGAGCGTGAGCGGCGAGCCGCCGCGCTCGGATGAGAGGTGCACCAGAAACCGGCCGATGGCGGCGGCGAAGTCGGGCCCGGTCGCCGAGGAGCGTGGCATCGCGGGTGCGGGTGGCTTACGCGGGCCGGTCGGCCCGGGGCACGAACTTGATCCGGCTGGGCCGCGGCGTGTTGTTGCGGACCTTCTGCCCGAGCACGGCCGCGTCGTACCAGGAGAAGCTCAAGTCCGGATTGGCGGCGTGCCGTGCCAGGGCCTGCAGCGCCTCGTTGCGGCTGTCGTCGTCGTACAGGAACACGTACCGCTCGCCCCCCTTGACGAGGGCAATGACGTTGATGTCGCGAGAGGTCATCGAATTCCCCAGACGAGTGACGGACCGGCGCACTCCGGCCCGCGGAGGGATATCGGCCCGCCGGAGCCCCGCCGGCCAGCCTTCCGCGGATCGCCCCCCGAGTTTTCGTGATCCGGCCAACCGCCCGGCGATCAGCGGCCCGGCCGCATGATTCTGGGAAACCTGTGCGGGCGGGGGGGCCGAAGACCGGCGGGCAGGCCGGGCCGGCGAGGGATCACACGAGGCCGGCGAAGTCCTGGAGGCCGATCGGCTCGCGGGCCCAGAAGGGCTCCCCATGGGTGGTGCCGATCACCGAGCCCCACCACGCATCGGCTGCCGCCACGCGGTCGAGCACGGTCGGCACCGGCGCGGGAGCGAACTGGCTGGCATACGCGGCCAGCGCCCGGCGCTTGATCTCCCAGGTCGTGGAGATGTCCACCACGAAGGCCGGACGGTGGACCGTCTTCAAGTGGACGCAGGCGTAGTGGTAGATCCGCTGCGGATGCCACGGTTCGCCAGGCAGGTCGCATTTGGTGAGCTTCGCCCAGAACCGGGCGGCCGCGACGAGCCGCGTCGCGGCCACGTGGTCGGGATGGGCGTCGATCCAATGCGGCGCGAAGAGCCAGCGGGGCCGGACCCTGCGGATCACGCCTGCCAGAGCGGCGCGGGCTGTCAGCGTGGCCCGCAGCCGGCGGTTCGGCAGGCCGAGATTCTCCCGCCAGGGCACGCCCAACGCCGCCGTCGCCGCGGCGGTCTCGCGGGCCCGGATCTCGACCGATCCACGCGGCGTGGGCTCGCCGTCGGTGAGGTCGAGGATGCCGACCTGCATCCGCTTGGCGAGCATCAGGGCGATCGTTCCGCCCATGCCGAGTTCGGCGTCGTCGGGGTGAGGGGCGATGACGAGGGCGTCGAGCATGGGGGGCTCCGGACCGTCGTGGCGGTTGTTCCCGACCGGTGTCACAAAGCATACTCTGCCCGGGAATCAGCACGCTGGAGCCCGGCATGGCCGGGGTCGGCATGGAGTCGGAGACGCACGCGGAGCGGACGGAGGCGGACGCCTTCGCGGCGGCCTGCCAGCATGCGCGGCAGGTGGCCGTGCTGGCCTCGGTCGACGCGCTGCTGGGGTGGGACGAACAGACGATGATGCCGCGGGACGCGGCGGGCTACCGGGCGGAGCAGGCTGCCGCCCTGGCGGCGGTCGCCCACCGGGAGCGCACCGACCCGCGGCAGGGCGACCGGCTGGCAAGGCTCGCGGCCGGGCGGCTGGCCGTGGCTGGCACGCCGGACGAACGGGCAACCATCCGCCTGCTTGCCAAGGACTTCGCCCGGCAGGCCAGGCTGCCACCGCGGCTCGTCGCGGAATTGGCCCGCACGCGGGTCGAGGCCCAGCAGGCCTGGGCCGCCGCCCGGGCAGCGGCCGACTGGGGTACGCTCGAGCCCTGGCTGCGGAAAATGTTCGACCTCAAACGCGAGCAGGCGGCCTGCCAGGAGCCGGACCTCGATCCCTACGACGCGCTGCTCGACGAATACGAGCCCGGCGGCCGCTGGCGGGCGATCGCGGAGCGGTTCACCGAGCTGCGGGCCGGTCTCGTGCCGCTGGTGCAGGCCTGCGCTGCGGCGCGGCGCCGGCCCGACGACGCCGTTCTGCGCCGTTCGTACCCGGTCGAGGCGCAGCGGCGGTTCGTGACGCAGGTCGCCGAGCGGATCGGGTTCGACTTCCACCGCGGCCGGCTCGACACCACGGCCCATCCGTTCTGCTCGACCATGGGGCCCGACGACTGCCGGATCACGACCCGCTGGGACGAGCGGTTTCTACCCACGGCGTTGTTTGGCGTGCTGCATGAAGCCGGACACGGCCTCTACGAGCAGGGCCTGCGCCGGGAGTGGTACGGGCTGCCGCCGGGGGAGGCCGCGTCGCTGGGGATCCACGAGTCGCAGTCGCGTCTGTGGGAGAACCTCGTGGGCCGGTCGCGGCCGTTCTGGGAGTGGTGCTTCCCGCAGGCGCGGGCCGCCTTTCCGCAGGCGCTCGGCGACACCACCGCCGCCGCGGTGCACGAGGCCTTGTTGACGGTGAAGCCTTCGTTTATCCGCGTCGAGGCGGACGAGGTGACCTACAACCTGCACGTCATGCTCCGGTTCGATCTGGAGCGGGGGGTGATCCAGGGTGACCTGCCGATCGGCGACCTGCCCGCCGCCTGGGACGAGCGGTTCGAGCAGGACTTCGGCATGCGGCCCCCGTCCGCGGCCGCAGGCGTGTTGCAGGACATCCATTGGAGCGCCGGGCTGATCGGCTATTTTCCCACCTACGCCCTCGGCAACATCTACGCCGCGCAGCTCATGGCGGCGGCGGCGGAGCAGATGCCCGACCTGGAGGCTGGGTTTGCGGCCGGCGCGTTTGGCGATCTGCTCGGCTGGCTCCGGCGGGAGGTGCATGCCGCCGGCCGGCTGCTCGAATCGGAGCCGCTCGTGGCGCACGTGGCTGGGCGGCCGGTCTCCGCGGCCGCGCTGCTGGAGAGCCTGCGGCGGCGGTACGGCCCCGTCCACGGGCTGTGAACGGGTCGCGCCGCTGGCAGCCTGGGAAAAACCGGTGGTAGACTTTCCGTGACCCGCGAAGTCGCGGGGGGACGAGACAGACCGTGGAAGGCACGAGCCGGGGAGGTGGTGATGGCCGACGATGACAAGAAGGAAGACTCCGCGGCCGATCCGTGGGCCGACATCCTGTCCGGCGATTCGGCCGCGTCCCAGCCCGACCTGGCCTTCTCGTTCGACGACGCGGCCGCGGGTCTGCCAGCGGCCGAGCTGCCGCGCGACCCGGGCGATTCTCTGCCGCCCGTCGTGGCGGCCGAAGAGCCCGCCATTCCAGCGCCGAGCAATGATGCCGCCGGGGCTGCGACGCCCGACGCAGCGATCGAAGACGACCTCGTCGGAGCCTGGCTCGACGAAGCCGAGCCGCGCGGGGAATCGGTCCCGCAGGACGCGGCCGCCGGGTCGTCGGCGGTCGAAATCGGCACGGGCTCGTCGGGCATCGTCGCCGCCGAGGAGATCGACATGTGGGCATCGGAGGCCCCCGCGGCCGACCCGCTGTCCAACGATGACGATGACGATGCACCGGGCGATGCGTTCGCCTTCACGGCCAGTGCGGAGGCCGACTCCGGAACGAGTGATGCGGATGAGTCGTTCCCGTTCACCGCCCCCCTGACGGACGAGTCATCCGTGTTCCCGCCGGACGAGATGCGGGACGATTCGCCCAACGACGTGGCCGTGCTCGCCGGGGCCGCGGCCGGTGCGGTCGTGGCGGGTTCCGCCCCGCAGAAGCCCGCCAAGCCGGCCAGGTCCGCCAAGCGGTCCAAGGGGGGCATCGGCCAGATGATCGGCGTGGTGCTCGGTGGCGTGATGGCGATCCCGATCACGCTCGGCATCCTGATCTGGGGATTCCAGAAGGACCCGTTCAAGGTCACGAAGCACGTGCCCGAGAGCGTGGCCTTCCTGCTGCCGGAGAAGTTTCAGCCGGGCTTCAAGAAGGGGAGAGGGGCCGCGGGACCGGCATCGTTCGCGGGGTCGCCGCTCGATGCGCTGGGCTCGGTGAGCGGTCCGGCGACCGACGAGTCCGCGGTCAAGGATCCGACGCCGGGCTTGGATGACGTGGCCGACCTGGCCGTGGATGCGCCGCAGCCGCCAGTGGCAGGTGAGCCGGTCGTGGACGACGCGCCGGTCGTGCCGAGCGCGGCCGAGACGTTCGAGGATCCGCTGGCCGCCACGAACAAGCCGGCGGCTCCGGCGCCGTTCGATGCCGCGCGGGCGGCGGCCGAGGCCAAGCGGTTGGCCGCCGAGGCAGCTGCCGCCGACCGTCAGCCGCTCGACGCGGCGGTGGAAGAAGCCCTCACGGCGCTGGCCGCAGTGGAGGAAGTGGCCGACGTCGAGAATCCGTCTCGCAAGACGCTGCTCGTCGATCTCTACAAGACGCTCGCCAAGGTGGCCGCGGAACTCGTGATCCTCGAGCGGATCTCGGGCGACGCGGGACGGCCGCTCGTCGAGCCGCCGCAGTCGCTCGTCGGCATCCATGATCGGCTCGGTCGGCACCGTGAAGACCTGGTGCGGCTGGGCCGCAACTGGCTCGACTACGCGAAGCGGCCGAGCGACGGCGTCGTGCTGCCGGTGACGTTCCAGGCGTCGCGGCGGGTCGGGCCCTACTGGTCTTCCAAGGTGACCCTCGCCATGCCCAAGGGCGGCACGCGCGAACTCACCGTGCTCTCGCGGGCCGAGCCGGCTGCCGTGCAGGGTGACGCCGTGATGCTGACGGGCATGGTGTTCGACGGCAACCTGGTGTGGGCCGCCGACGTGCGTCCGCTTGCGGCGGCGGGCGGCGGCTTCGGCGACTCGTTCTGATCGGCGGCTCGTTCCCGGACAGTTGGCACGGAGGTCGAGACGGCAGGTGCAGAGCGTCGCCGACATCCGCGCCGCGGTGACGGCGGGCCGCGTCGCTCCCGCGGCGCCGCTCGGCGCGGCGGAGGCCAGCCACCGCGCGACCCATGCCCGGCTCAACGCGCTGGTGCAGGAGCGGTTCGTGGCGGCCGCTGCCGAGGCCGTGGCTGCCACGGGCCCGCTCGCCGGCGTGCCGGTGAGCGTCAAGGAATGTTTCGCGGTCGCCGGGCTGCGGACGACGCTGGGCATCGCGGCCCGCCGGGGCGCGATCGATGCCGCCGACGCGCCGCTGGTCGCGCGGCTGCGGGAGGCGGGCGCGATCGTCGTCGGCAAGGCGAACGTGCCGCAGGCGATGTTTCTCCACGAGACCGACAATCCCGTTTGGGGCCGGACGCACCATCCGCACGACGCATCGCGCGGGCCGGGGGGCTCGAGCGGCGGCGACGCGGCGCTCGTGGCTGCGGGAGTCGTGCCGTTGGCCTTGGGCAACGATCTCGCCGGAAGCCTGCGGCAGCCGGCGCACGCCTGCGGCATCGCCACGATCATGCCGCGGTCGACCGCGCTCGGCGACGGCGGCGCGTTCGAGACGCTGCCGCAGCTGACCGCCTTTCACCCACGGGCCGGATTTCTCGCCCGCACGGTCGCCGACCTGCGGCTCGCGCTGGCGGCCGTCGGCCCGCCGGTTCCAGGGGCGGCGGCACGCCCGCTGACGATCGGCTGGTGGGAGGACGCCGGTCCGATTCCGCCATCGCCCGCCGTTCGCCGGGGCGTGGCGGAGGCGATCGCGCGGCTCGAGGCGGCCGGCGTGGCGACGCGGCCGCTGGACGGCGGCCTGGCCACAGCGGCCGCCATGCTGCATCTGGCGATCGTTTCGGCCCACGGCACGGCCGAGCTCCGCCGGCTGTTCGCCGGGGAACGGCCGATCCGCGGCGTCGAGCGGCTGCTGCGGCTGGGGGGCATGCCGCGGTGGATGCGGCCGGCAGTGGCCAGGCTGGTGCGGGTGTTCGGCCGCGGCGTGGAGGCCGACGGGCTGCTGGCGACCGGCCCCCGCGACGCGGCCGGGAGGGCCAAGCTCCTGGCGGCGCGGGACACCCTCGCCGGCCAGTTCGCGGACCTCACCCGCGGCTGTGATGCGCTCGTCTGTCCGGTCTCCGCGCTGCCGGCCCTGCGGCACGGCACGGCGGCCCGGCTCGTGCTCGCGGCGGCGCCGTGCCTGCTGGCGAACCTGTTCGACCTGCCGGCCGGCGCGGTGCCGGTGACTCGGGTGCGGCCCGACGAGGAGGCGGGCCGCGGTTTTTCGTTCGACCCGGTGCTCCGGGCCGCTGCGGCGACCGACCGCGGCAGTCGCGGGCTGCCCGTGGGCGTGCAGGTCGTCGGTGGCTTCGGCGCCGACGAGTCGGTCGTCCTCGACGTGATGGAGGCGATCGAGCGCGGGGCGGGGTGAGGTGAGTTGAAGCCGCCAGGCTTGCAAGCAACGTGCGTGCCGTCGTGCGGCGTGGACGGCGGGGTGGTTTTCATGCCCGGAGTCCCCGGGTTTCCACCCGGGGCTTCTTGTTTCAGCACGCCGCTTCCACAAAAAGCCCCCGGCGGGAGCCAGGCGGGCCATGCCCGCAGCGGCTACCCGCCCAGGCGGCCGGTGACGACGCGGGCCATCTGATCGATGGCGAGCACCTCGCAGGCGGCGCCGGCGTCGATGGCCGCCTTGGGCATGCTCCACACGACGCTCGTCGCCTCGTCCTGGGCGATCGTGTGCCAGCCACGGCCGCGGAGCGTGGCCAGCCCCTTGGCGCCGTCCTTGCCCATGCCCGTCAGCAGGATGGCGACGCCGATCTGCGGCCAGTGCTCGGCCACGCTGCCGAAGAACACGTCCACGCTGGGGCGGAAGAACACCTCGCGGGGGTCGGCGCGGTATTCCAGGGTGCGGGTCTTCGACAGGGCGAGGTGGTCGTTCGTGCCGGCGAGCAGCACGTCGCCGGCCTGCGGGAGCTGGCCATGCTCCGCCACACGCACGGATCGCCCCGTGCGGTCGCCCAGCCACTTGGCGAGCCCCTGGGCGAAGGCCACATCGACGTGCTGGACGATGACGGTGGCCACGTTCCAGTCCTGTGGCAGGGGCAGGATCAGGTCGGCGAGCGCCTTCGGTCCGCCGGTCGAGGCGCCGACGACGAGCAGCCGCGGCGGTGCGCCGCCGGCCCGCGGCTGCGTCCGCCTGCGGCTCTCCCCGGCGGGGCCGACGAGCTTGGCGATGACGCCGATCTTCTCGACGAGCGCCCCGGCACCGCTCACCTCGCCCGCCGGACCGAGCATCGGCGTGTCGACCGCGTCGAGGGCGCCGTAGCCCATGGCGTCGTAGACGAGCGAGATGTTGCCGCTCACCGTGGCGGTGACCACGAGGATCGCGCATGGCGCGGCGGCCATGATCTGCCGGGTCGCCTGGGCGCCGTCCATGTGCGGCATCAGCAGGTCCATGAGGATCAGGTCGGGCCGGTCGCGCTTGGCCAGCGCCACCGCCTCGACGCCGTCGCTGGCCGTCCAGGCGACCTCGTGATCGGGGAGGCTGTCCACCACGCGGCGCAGCGCCTCGCAGGCCGCCCGCATGTCGTTGACGATGCCGATTCTCATGTCTCAGCCTTCCTCGATGGTTCAATCACGGCCCCGAGGCGGCATGCGTCGCGTCGCTGGCGAAGGTCCGCGTCGTGGCCTTGCGTTCCTCGGCCCAGACAGTCCGCAGCCTCATGCCGATCCGTTCGCCTCCGACCGTTGAATGGTCAACCGGCGGGCGTGCCGATCAGATCGATGATCGTATCGACGAACGTCTCGTCGTGGAAACTGCTCTTCGTGAGATAGCGGTTGGCGCCGGCATCGAGACCACGGATCCGGTCCTCCTCCCGGTCCTTGTAGGACACGATCACGATCGGGATGTCGCGGCGGGCCGGATCCCCCTTGATCAGGCCGACGAGGCCGATGCCGTCCATGCGCGGCATGTCCACGTCCGTGACCACGAGGTCGTAGTGGGCGTTGCGGACGGCGTTCCAGCCGTCCATGCCGTCCACGGCCACGTCCACGGCGAAGCCGCGGGCCTGGAGCAGCTGCCGTTCCAGCTCCCGGACGGTGATCGAGTCGTCGACCACCAGGATCCGCTTTCGCTGCCGCGCCTGCTCGGCCAGCCGCTCGAACTCCACCCGCGACAGCCGCCGGCCCATGAGCACGTTGTCGATCGACCGCACGAGGTCCTCGACGTCCACGATCAGCACCGGAGCGCCGTTTTCGAGGAGCGACGCGCTGTTGACGTCCTGCACCTTGCCGAGCCGCGGATCGAGCGGCCGCACCTCGAGGTCGCGCTCGCCGAGAAAGGCGTCGACGATCATGCCGAACTGCTGCCCGCGGTCGCTGATCACGACCACCGGCATCGGGTCGGCCGGCGTGCCGCCGCCGGTCTCCAGGATCTGCGTCGCCAGGACGAGGCCGATCGAGACGCCGTCGCGGTCGAAGTATTGCCTGCCCTCGACGGTGCGGATGTCGGCATGGGGGCAGAACAGGATGCGGTCGATGCGGGTCAGCGGGAAGGCGTAGGGCTCGCCCCCCACGTCCACCAGCAGGGCACGGATCACCGACATGGTGATCGGCAGCTGGAGCGTGAACACCGTCTGTCGGCCGGGCTGGGTGGCGACGCGGACGCTGCCCCCCACCGCCTTGACCATGCTCTGCACGACGTCGAGGCCGACGCCGCGGCCCGAGATCTCCGTCACCTGGTCCTTGGTGGAAAAGCCGGGCAGGAAGAGGAACTCGAGCAGCTCGAGCTCGGTGAGCTGGTCGGCCACGGCCTTGGCGACCAGCCCGCGGGCGATGGCCCGGGCCCGGAGCCGCTCGACGTCGATCCCGCGGCCGTCGTCGGTGAGCGTGATGTGGAGCATGCCGGCCCGATGGCGGGCCTCGAGCCGAATCTCCCCCGTCTCCGCCTTGCCGGCCGCGGCCCGGTCCGCCGGTGTCTCCAGGCCGTGATCGATGGCGTTGCGGACGAGGTGCGAGAGCGGGGCCTCGAGCTTGTCGAGGATGTCGCGATCGACGCCCGTCTGCTCGCCCCGGACCTCGAATCGCACCTGCTTGCCCAGCGTCCGGGCCAGGTCGCGAACGAGCCGGGGGAAGCCGCGGATGCCGTCGGCCAGTGGCCGCATGCGGCTGACGATCACCTCCTGGTGGAGCCGGTTGGACAGGTCCTCGTTCCGCCGCGCGAAGCTCTCGAAGTCCTCGACGTGGCCGGTGAGGCTCGTCAGGCAGGCGTCGGCCCGCTCGCGGATCGTGGCCAACAGGGCGACCAGGGCGGGGGGCAGGGGCAGCTCGGCGGCCTTGAGTTTCTCGTCGAAGCCGGCGACGGCGTCGGCCAGATCGACCTGGGCGGAGCGCAACTGCAGCAGGGCATCGACGAATGGTCGCAGTTGCCGCGTCTCCACCAGCGACTCGCCCGCGAGGCCCACCAGCCGGGTCAGGCTGTCGGCGGAAACGCGGACGACCCGATCGACGGTGTCGATGGGCCGCGCGATCGGCCGGGCAGGTTCGGCATCCGGCTCCGCCGGCGGCAGGGGAGCGGTCGGGGCCGCGGTGGCTGCCTCGCCCTCGGCCCGGGCCGCGGGGACCGGCAGGGACGGTGCCGCCGGGATGCCGGCCGCCGGGGCATGCCGCCCCGCGAGCATGTCATCGAGCGCCGCGACGAGGCCGGCGGCGCGGCCGGGCCAGGGGCCGTCGGCGGCCAGGGCGTCGTCGGCCTTGGCGATCGACCCGAGGAAGTCGATCGCAGCCAGCAGCAGGTCGGCGTGCTCCGGACGGACGTGGAACTGGCCCTTGCCGGCGGCCACGAAGACGTCTTCCAAGGCGTGCGCCACGCGGACGGCCGCGTCGAGGCCGACGATCCGCGCCGCGCCCTTCAGCGAGTGGGCGGCCCGCATCATCGATTCGACGGTGGCGGGCGATCGCTCCAGCTCCTCGATGGCGAGAACGCCGGCGGAGAGCACGGAGGTCTGGCTCTCCGCCTCCAGCCGGAACAGCTCCAGCATCGAGAATCCGCTCAGATCTTCGGCCACGGTTCGCTCCTCGGCGCGGTCAGCCCGCGATCCTATCCCGCAGGCCGTCGAACACCCGGGCCTCGTCGAGCAGGGCGACGGTGCGATCCTGCCACGCGAAGAGCGCCGACGAGAGGCGGCCGCCGGCATGACCGACCGTGGAGGGCACGGCGCGGAGCATGCCCTTGGTGACCCGGTGGACGCCGGCCACTTCGTCCACGCCGAACACCCACCGGTCGGCGGTCTCCGCGGCCGGCCGCTCCACGACGAGGAGGCGGCCCGTGGCATGGTCGAGGGGGGTGGCGCCGCCGGCCGGTGGTCCGCCGGCGATGCCGATGAGCTCGTGCAGCGATGCGCACAGCTGCAGCTGGCCGCGGATGTTCACGATCCCGGCGAGAACGCCGCCTGACCTGTGTGGCAGCCGGTGGAGCGTGCGCAGCGGCGTCACTTCCACCAGCACCGCCGTGGGCAGGGCCAGCCATTCGCCGCCGATCCGGAAGACCAGGACGCTCGTCGTGTCGGTGGCCGGAGCGGCCGCGGGCTCCTCGAGGATCGCCCGCCAGTCGTCGAGATAGCCGGCCGGTGCGCCGCGGTCGAAGAACGTGCGGGCCGCCGCGGCCAGCACCGGGCAGTTGCGGCAGTGGATGAAGGCCTCGAGCTCTGGGCAGCTGCGGTCGCCGGCAACGCCGATCCGGCGCCAGCATTCGGGCATCGGGGCCGCGACGGCCGTCGATTCGTGCCGCTGGTCGATCACGGCGCCTCCTTGCGAGCCAGCACGCGGGCGGCGGACTGGCGGTAGGTTTCGGCCATCCGGGCGTCACCGCGGCGGGTGGCCAAGAGCGCCAATGCCAGGAGCGCCTCGTCGTGTGTGGCGTCGAGGTACAGCGTCTTGTGAAAGCAGCCCTCGGCCCGGTCGAGGTCGCCGGCCGCCTGATGGAGCATGCCCATGAGGAAGAACAGTTCCGGTGCCGGCGGCAGCCGCTGTCGGGATCGCTCGCAGATCTCGAGCGCCGCGGCGAGCCGCTGCTGGTTCGCGAGGGCTCCGGCCGCGGCCAGCACATCGGCGAGCGTCGGAGGGGGCGGGGCTTCCGCAGCCGCCGGTGGCACGGCGGCGGGCGGCGGCGGCCGCCGCCCGTGAACGGAACGCCGGGGCGCGGGAGGGACCGGCAACGCGACGGGCCGCACGCCCCGTCGCATGGCGAACACGGCCGCGGTGCCGGCGGGCAGCCAGTCGCCCTTGAGGATCGGCGGCTCGGCCGCGCCCAGGACGAGCACCCCGTCACGGGTCAGGAGCCGATCGATCGCGGTCTCGACGCGGCGCCGTCCCTCGGGGGTCAGATAGATGAGCAGGTTCCGGCAGAAGATCACGTCGTACGGGCCGCGGCCGGCCGGGAACGACTCGTCGACCACGTTGGCCTGGGCAAAGGTCACGCAGCTGCGCACCGCGGGCGACAGGATTGACCGGCTGCCGTCCGCGGTGAACCAGCGGTCGCGGAAGGAACAGTCGGCGTTGCGAAACGCGTTGGCGGAGTAGCGGCCGCGGGCCGCCCGCGCCAAGGCCGCGCGGCTCACGTCCACGGCGTCGATCGTGAACTGCGCGGGCTGGAGGCCGGCGTCCAAGAGCGCCATCGCGACGGAGTAGGGTTCCTCGCCGCCGGCGCAGGGGGCGCAGAGGATGCGGACCGGCCCGCGGCCGGGGAGGCCGGCCCGGGTCGCCACCACATCCGCCACGAACTCGAACACCTGAAGGTCGCGGAAAAACCAGCTCTCACCGACGACCACCTCCTCGACGAGGAGGTCACGTTCGGCGGGGTCGCTGTCCACGCGGGACGCATACGCGGCGACGTCGGCCCCGCCCGTCGCCGCCATGCGGGCACGGATGGCCCGCTCGACCGCAGGCGTGCCGATCGTCGTGGCGTCGAGCCCGATCCAGTCGCGGAGCAGCGCCTCGACGGCGGCGACTCCGCCAGCGTGATCCACGGCGTGCCCGCTGGTCCGCTTCACGACGCCGCCTCCGCGGAGGCGGCGGGAAACAGGCCCGCCGCCAGGTCGTCCGGCAGCAGGCGATCCACGTCCACGACCTGGACGGTGCGGCCGTCGATGCGGAGGATGCGGCCGAGGAAGGGGGCGGCGGCAAGTTCCAACGCCGGCAGCGACGTCTCGGCCCGCTCGGCGGCCACGATCGAAATCACGTTCTCGGCGACCAGCCCCAGGCGGGCGGGCCGGCGGAGGCCGGGGGGCAGATACTCGACCACGATCACGCGGGTGCTGAGCCGCTCCTCCAGGGCGACGTCGCCCAGCCGCCTGCCCAGATCGACCAGGGGCACGAGGCTGCCGCGATAGGTGAATACGCCGCGGACGTAGCCCGGTGTCAGCGGAATCGGCCGGGCCGGCACGAGGGGCAGCACCTCGACCACGCGCCGCGACTCGATCGCGTAGGACTCGCCCGCGACGGTGAAGGTGAGCAGCTGCATGGCCGGCGGCCCTCCGGGGTTCAGATCGTGAACCGGGAGACTTCCTCCTTGAGATCGCCGACCGCCTCGCGGAGGTGGATCGTGGCCTTGTTGAAATCGTCGAGTGAAGAGGCCGTGCGGGAGGCGCCCTCCGCCAGGCGGATCATCGCCTCGCGGATCTGGTCGGCGCCCTGCGACTGGGCCCGCATGCCCTCCGTGACCTGGCCGAACCGACCGGAGATGCCCTGCACCGCCGCGATGATCTCGCCGAGCTTGGTGCCGACGTCGCCGATCTCGCGAACCCCGGCCCGCACCTGCTCGGCGAACTTGTCCATCTCCATGACCCCCGCCGAGACGCTGTATTGCATCTCCTTGACCATCCGTTCGATGTCGAGCGAGGCCACGGCCGTCTGATCGGCGAGGCGGCGAATCTCGCGGGCCACGACGAGGAATCCGAGCCCGTATTCACCCGCCTTCTCGGCCTCGATGGCGGCGTTGATGGAGAGCAGGTTGGTCTGGTCGGCCACCTTGGTGATCGTGGTCACGGCGAGGTTGATGTTGGCCGCCCGCTCGCTGATCACCGCGAGCTTCGAGCCGAAGGAGGACGTGCTCTCGGCGAGCTGCCGCATCGTGCCGTCCATCGCGCCCAGGCTCACGCGGCCATCGGCCGCCATGCGGCCCGTGTGGCCCGCCATGTCGTTGACCTCCGTCATCGTCCGCAGCAGTTCCTGGCTGGTGACGGAGATTTGCTTGACCGCAGCCACCGCCTGGCTCGTCGAGGCGCCGTAGTCGGCGATCACCTGCTGCTGCTCGCTGGCGGTGGCCTGGATCGCCGTCGCGGTGGAGATCAGCGCGACGCTCGACCGCTGGATCCGGCCGATGAGCCCGCGGAGGTCGTTGGTCATCGTCTGGATCGCCGTCAGCAGGGCGCCCGTCTCGTCGTCGGTGGTGGCGGCGACATCGGCCCGCAGGTCGCCACCGGCCACCTGCTTGGCCACGGCGACGGCGGTCCGGATGGGGTTGGAGATCGTGCGGGCCACCACGAGGGCCGCGAGCGTGACGCCCACGATCGTGGCCAGCGACAGGCCGATGATGGCGGCCCGCTGGAAGCGAACCAGCCCGAAGGCCTCGCGGGCGTCCTGCTTCACGGCGAGACCCCAGCGGAAGCTGGGCGCGTAGCACCAGGCCGCGGCCACCTCCTGCCCACGGTAGTCCCGCACCGTGCCATAGCCCCGGTCGCCGCTCGCGGCCGCCTGTGTCGCCTTCGCCTGGTCGGACCCGAGGGGAATCTGCATGCGGAAGGCGGCGTCGGCGGCATGCCGCAGCGGCGTCGTCACGAGCACGGAATTGCCCACGAGCTGGCCGGCGACGATCTCCCCGGTGTCGCCGAGGCCGGTGAGGTCGGAGAGCACCCGCCAGATTCGCTCGGGGCCGAGACCGAGCGCGACCGCGCCGATCACGCGGCCGCCGGAGAACACCGGGCAGGTCACGAAGGCCAGCGGCTGGGCCGCCTTGCCGTAGGACTGGAAGCCGGACAGGTCGGCTTGCAAGAGCGTCCGCGCCCGGTCGAATCCACCGGCGAGTTCGGAATTGGCGAGACCGCCGCCGACGATCTGCGTGTCCGGCGGGATCGAGTCGGCGAGGGAATACACGACGCGGCCGCCGGCATCGATGAGGAGCAGCTGCTCGTAGCCGAAGGCGGTGGCGACGTAGCCGAAGTATTCATCGAACTCGGCCCCCAGGGCGGCCAGCTTCTCCCGGCGTTGGGCCGGGGCCGCGGCCCCGGCTGCGGTGGCGAGTTCCTGCATGGCCCGCACGACCGTCGGCCCGCGGGCCAGGGCCGACGCGTCCCGGACCCGCTCGCCGGCATAGGCTTCGAGTTCGCCCGCCTTCGCAGCCGCGATCTGCACCAGGTTGTCGCGCACGGAGGCCTCGAGCGCGGTGGCCGCAATCCGCGCCGTGATCGCGGTGAGGATGGCGCACGGAATGAGGGCGATCACCAGGAACCAGAAGAGCAGCCGGCCGGCGATCGACCGCTGCATGGAGGCATTGTCGGACGGCGTGGTCGCATTCATCGTCGCCCTCCGCTCACGTCCGGCGCCGCACCGATGGGGTTGGACCAGCGGCCGCCCCAGGACCGGTAGCGGTCGGCCACGAACGCCTCCCATTCCGACCGCGACCGGGAGATCGGAAACGGCACGGGCCGGACCGCCGTGCGACTGGTCCACACGACGTCGAACTGCCCGTCGGCGCGGATCTTGCCGATGAACACGGGTCGCCAGGTGTGCTGCGTCTCGGGATCGACGGCGATGATGCCTTCGGGGGCATTGCGGCTCTGATGGCGGAGGGCCGTCCGCACCTGGCGGACATCGGCCGTGCCGGCCTCACGAACGGCCTGGGCCCAGAGGTGCACGCTGTTGTACGCGGTGGCCATGACGTCGGAGGTCGTGCGGTCGGCGCCGTAGCGGGCCTTGAAGGCCCGCACAAAGGCCTGGTTTTCGGGTCTGTCGAGGCTTTGGAAGTAGCTCCAGGAGGCGTAGTTGCCGACCATGTCCCCGGCCGGCAGGTCGCGGACCTCGTCTTCCGCCATCGCGAAGGTGACCACGGGAATCTTCTCGGGGCGGACGCCCGCCTCGCGGAGGCCGCGGGCGAACGCGACGCCGGAGTCGCCGACCACGGAACACAGGATCACGTCGGGGGCCGCGGCCACGATGCGGCGGACGAGGTCGGCGACTTCGCGGCTGCCGAACGGCACGTAGGCCTCGCCGACCACTTCCGCTCCGAAGCCCTTGATCTGGTCGGCGGCGATCGCGTTGACGCAGTGCGGCCAGATGTAGTCGGAGCCGACGAGGAAAAAGCGGCGGGCGCCGAGCGTATCGTGGCACCACTGCACCGCCGGGGTGATCTGCTGGTTGGGCGCCGCCCCCGTGTAGACGATGTTCGGCGACTGCTCGAGTCCCTCGTAGGCCATCGGGTAGATCAGCAGGTGGTCGTGCCCCTCGACCACGGGCAGCACGCTCTTGCGGCTGGCGCTGGTCCAGCAGCCGACGATGACGGCGGGCCGCTGCTCGACGAGCCGTTCCGCCTCGCGGGCGAACGTGGGGGGGTCGGAAGCGCCGTCGGCGATCACCCAGCGGATGGGCCGCCCGAGGAGGCCGCCGCCGGCGTTGATTTCCTCGAGGGCCAGCACCTCCGCATCGATCATCGAGCGTTCGCTGACCGCCATCGGCCCGGTGCGCGAGTGAAGCAGCGCGACCACGATCGGCCGCCGATTGACCAGCAGGCGGTCGAGGCCGAACCAGGCGGCCGCTGCGGCGCCGAGCAAGGCCGACAGGGCGAGCCAGCGGTTCCAACGCCGCCAGAAGGCGGGCCGCTTCCCGGGCGGTCTGTGAGCGGGCGCGGGGGACAACACGAGATCGCTCATGCAATGGAGACGGCAGGCCGCCCGTTCGTGGAGCAAGGCACCGTCTCAATCTTTGCCCATCTTTCCCGACCGGGCGAATGAACGGGGGCGGAAAAATCGGCAGCCTCGACACGCCCCCTGTCTGGGTGGTCTCGGGTCGATGCCCGCCAGGGGGGCCGATTGCTGGCCCGAACGACCGCCATGGTGTATATGTAGAGGAGGATTTGACGGGGATGGCGTCGCATCAGGGGGCGGGTTGTTGGCCCGCTGGGCGGCCGTGGCTGGCCAGCGGTGCAGGAGGACGAGCGTTCCGGCATGGCATCGATCGCGGGCAATATGGGTGCCGAAACGGCGATCCAGCGGATCGTCGGTGTGTCCGCGTGGTCCGACCAGGTGCGGCGATCGATCGAGTTGGTGGCAGCCCACCACTCCAGCGTGCTCATCATGGGCCCGAGCGGCACGGGCAAGGAATTGATCGCCCGCGCGATCCACGCCTGCAGCCCCCGGGGGCAGCGGCCGTTCATTCCGGTCGACTGCGCCGTCACCACCGGTACGTTGTTCGCAAGCCACATGTTCGGGCACGTCAAGGGCTCGTTCACCGGTGCCACGTCTTCGACGCTGGGCTGTTTTCGGGCCGCCGACGGAGGCACCATCTTTCTCGACGAAATCGGGGAGATGGAGCTGGAGCTGCAGGCCAAACTGCTGCGGGTGCTCCAGCAACGCACCGTCGTGCCGGTGGGCAGCCACCAGGAGGTTTCGGTCGACGTGCGCGTGCTCGCGGCGACGAATCGAGAACTCTCGCGGGAAGTGGCCGAGGGGCGGTTTCGCGAGGATCTCTTCTACCGGCTCAACGTCGTCGCGATTCAGACGCTGCCGCTTCGCGAGCGGCCCGAGGACGTGCCCGTGCTCGCGGCCCGGTACCTGGCCGAACTGGCCGCCCGCCACGGGATGCCGATGTGCAGCCTGTCGCCGGCGGCGATCGACGTGCTCCAGGCATACGCCTGGCCGGGCAACGTCCGCGAATTGGAGAATGTGCTGGAACGGGCGGTGATGTTCTCGTCCGGCGACGAGATCGACCCCGACTCCCTCAGCGGCCTGATGGGAACGCGGCCGGTCGGCGAGCCCGCGTCGGGCGCCACGCAGCTCGCGGTCGCCGCGAGCCGCGGCATCGTTTCCGCCACGCCCCTCCCGGGCGTCTATCGGGTCGAGCCGCGGATCCAGCCGGCGGCGCAGCCCCAGGCGACGGCCCCGGCACCGGCCGGCGAATCCGACGGCTCGTCAGCCTGGCCGACGCTCGCCGACGTCGAGCGGATGCACCTCGAGCGGACGCTCGCAGCGACGCTGCAGAACAAATCGCTGGCCGCGAAAATGCTCGGCATCGACCGGTCCGTGCTCCGCCGCAAACTCCAGCGGTACGGCCTCGACGAGTCGGGCAGTCGGCCGGCTGAAGGCCTCGATCCCTGATGCCGGTCAGCCGGCGCGGGCGCGGAAGGCCGCGACGCTCGCGTCCTCGTCGGGCACCCGGAGCCGCAGGGTGGCCGAAGGGGGCGCTCGCCGCTCCTGGGAGAAGCCACGGCTGCCACCGGCGAGAAACTCCCGCAGGTGGGTGACGGGAGCCGCGTCGAACTCGGCCCGCAGGGCGTCGAGCACGTCCTTCCAGGGCAGGCCACGGCGGTAGATGGTGCGATAGGCCGACTTCAGCGTGGCGATGTCCTCCGCCGAATGTCCGCTGCGCCGCAGCCCGACGACGTTGAGGCCGACGATGCAGCCGCTCTGGCCGTCGAGGAGCATGTAGGGAGGCACGTCCTGCACGACGCGGGCGTGCCCGCCGACCATCGCCAGCCGGCCGATGCGGCAAAACTGGTGCACCGCCACCGCGCCCGACACGAACGCCCGATCCTCGACGGTGACGTGGCCGCCGAGCAGGGCGGCGTTGGCAAAGATGCAGTTGTTGCCGACGACGCAGTCGTGGCCGAAGTGGGCGCCGGCCATGACGTAGTTGTGGTTGCCCACGACCGTCAGGGTGCCGGGCTTCAACGCCCGATGGACGGTGGCATATTCGCGAAACACATTGTGGTCGCCGATCGACACGCCGCCGATGTTCTCAGGCCGCGCCACATGCTGCGGGGCGCCGCCGATCACCGCGTGCTCGCCAAACTCGTTGTGGCAGCCCGCGCGGACGCCCGTCTTGACGATGGCCCCGCTGGCGACAGAGCAAAAATCACCGAGCTCGACGTCCGCCTCGATCGTCGCGAACGGCGCCACACGCACGCCCACCCCGAGGCGGGCATCCGGACTCACGACCGCCAACGGATGGATGCTCACGCCGTGCCTTTCAGGGGTCCCTCGAGCCGGGGGGCGGCGGAGAACCGCCGCTCTACCGTCGGTGCGACGGGAGCCGGGGAGGTTTATCGGCTCGACCGGACGTCGGATTCAATGCCAGTTTTGCGGGGGCGCGAGACCTTGCCCGGTCTTCCTGGGCTGGGTAGAGCCCGCCATCTCCCATGGCCTTTCTCACGCCAGCCGCTACACTGCCCCGCCATTGCGAAGGTTCGTTGGTTCGTGGGAGGTGCATTCGAATGACGACGCGGGAAGAAAGGTACGAAGCGGCGGAAGCATTGAAAAATGCCGGTGATCTGCCGGCCGCCGTTGCGGCGCTGGAGGCCGTGGTGGCCGTGGATGCCGACTACGCCTTGGCCCATTCCGCGCTGGCTGCCTGGTGCACGCGGCTCGAGCGGCACGAGGAGGCGATTCGCCATGCCCGGCGTGTCTGCGAGCTCGAGCCGGCTGACCCGTTCAGCTTCACCGCCTTGAGTGTCGCCTGCATGCGGGGCGGACGCATCGCGGAAGCCGAGGAGGCCCTGGCCCGCTCGCGAATGCTCCAGGCGGGGCACTGACGCCCCACCACCCCCCTGGCGTCCACGCCCGCGAGCCGCCGTACCCTGTCGCGGCTCAGGCCGCGGGCTTCTGCAGTGCCGTCTCGAGGGCGGCCAGCCGCTCGCGGTCCGCGGCCGAGAGCCGCGCCGGGCGGAGCTGCTTCTTGCGGGCCGCTTCGAGCGACCGCGTCGCGGCCTCGGCATCGCCAGCCTGGAACTGGGCGTAGGCGAGGTGCAGCAGTTTCGTCGGCGTGGGCTGAAGCACTGCTTCACGGAGATCCGCCACCGCCCGCCGCGGATCTCCCGCGGCCAAGGAGACCAGGCCCCGCGTGTCGAGCAGGTCGGGATGCGGACCGAGTTCTTCGATGGCCTGGTCGATCAGGGTGCGGGCTTCGGCCGCTGTGTCCGGCTGGGCGAGGTGAAACGCGAGATTGTTGGCGATGATCGCCGCTTGCATCGGCTCCAGCCGCCTCCGGGCCAGAAGATCCCGGTAGATCTTCTCGGCTTCGTCCCGCCGCCCCTGGAAGTCGCGGAACTCGGCGAGCAGCAGCGGCAGTGATACCGACTCGGGGTCCTGTCGCATCGCCTTGGAGAACCAGGGCTCGAGCCGCGCGGCCGCCGTCGGATCCTCGCCGTCGCGCAGGGCCTCGACGGCGACCTGCATGAGCCGCTCCAGGGGCATCTTGTCCCACAACGTCTCCAGCATGTCGAGGGCCTCGGCGGTCCGCTTCTGCCGGCCCAGGAAGGCCGCCCGCGCCGCCATGCCATCCGCCGACAGGCTGGCGAGCTGTCCCAGCACCTTTTCGGCCGCCTTCGCGAAGCCGAGTTCCTCGAACAATGCGGCGATCGACGCCAGCTGCTCCGCCTGCGCAATCTTCGTTTCAGCCTCCGGCATCAGTTTGCGGGCCGCCGCCACCGCCGTTTCGCGGTCTCCAATGGCGATGGCGAGCTTGGCCTCGACGGCGAGCGTCAGCGGCGCATCCGGGGCTGCGGCCTGCAGGCGCCGCAGCCAGGTTCGCGCGGTAGTGGTCTCACCGTGGTCGATCATCTTTTCCACGAGCATCGCCAGGATGGACGGCGGCGTCTGCGGCGCGGAGGCGATCGAGATCAGTTCAGTGCGGCAGTCCTCCCAGTTCCCGGTCCGCTCCTGGAGTTGCGCGAACTGGAGCCGCTGCCCGACCAAGAGCGGCTGCATGGCGGCCAGCGCCTGGAGCGCGTCGATGCCTTCCCGCCAGTTCGCCGGCTCAGGGCGGGCGGCGAGAAGTCGCGCCTTGAGGGCCAGGTCGTCCGCTGCGAGCCGCCCCTGGGAGTCGGCGTTCTGTTGCAAGGTCTGCAGAGCCGCCCGAAACGCCCGGAACGTGCCGCGCTCGCCCACCAGTTCCGCGACAGCGCGCCGCGCCCAGGCCTGGGTCGTCTTCGCGGCCGAAGACGCGGCGGGGGCCGCCAGGATTGCATCGAGGGTCTCGCGGGCCGGGGCGAGCCGGCCGGACCGAAGCAGGAACTCCGCCAGGCGGCGGGCGACGGCGAGATCCTCCGGGGCGGCTGCCACCGCCTCGCGATACGATCGCTCCGCGTCGTCGAGCCGCCCGAGCATTTCGCTGCCCTGGGCCAACGCCAGGCCGCGTTGCACGCCGGTGAGCTTGTCGGCCGCCCGGTCGAGCGTCTGTTCCGCCGCCTTCGTCTTGCCCTGCGCGAGCTGCAGCGAGCAGAGCGTGAGCCACGTCTCGGGCCGCTCCGGCGCGGCCGCCACGGCCCGCTCGACGATCTCCGCCGCCTGCCCGCGTTTGCCCGACCGCTCCAGGAGTTGTCCGAGCCAGAGCAGTTCGTCGGCATTGGTCGAGTCCGCCGCGACCGTGCGCTCCGCGAGCGCGACGGCGTCGTCGAGCTTTCCGGCGCGCATCTCCACCTCCGCGGAGAGCCGTTCCAGCCCCGCGGTTTCCGACCCGAGGGAGGCCAGCGCCATCCGCGCCTCCTCGATCCGGTTGGTCGCGTACAGCAGCGACACCAGTTGCCGCACCACCGCGGGATTCGTCGGGCCGAGGCTGATGGACCGCTGCAGCCGCTCGATGGCCGAGTTCACATCTCCCTTCAGCCCTTCGATCTCGGCGAACGTGCTCTGGATGCGATTCCAGCCCGGCCGCTCGTTTTCAGCCTCGATGAGCAGGTTGCGGGAGGCGTCGAGCCGCGCCCGTTCCTGCGGCGACAACTCGGGCATCGGGCCCCCGGCCTCATGTCGCGGAGCGAGGGACTTGCGGACCGCGAGGATGCCGATGGCCGCCCGGGCGACGCGGGCCTGCGGGCTCTTCTCGCCGGCGACCCGGGCCAGCGCCTCCGCCGCGGCCTCGGCCTTCGCAAGGTCGCCGGAGTCCGCCGCCAGGTCGAAAAGCGCGCTGCGGGCCTGCAGGTCGTCTGGCTGCGCCGCGGCCGCTGCGTTCCACAGCCGTTCCGCTTCCTCCCGATCACCAAGCGCCAGAGACAGAGAGGCCAGTTGACCGTACAGACGGCCGGCCGTTTCGGCGGGCAGTTCCTTGGCCCGCGCCTCGATCCGCGCGAAGTTCGCCCGCGCGGCGTCCTTTCCCTCGCCGGCCGCCACCTGGGCGTCGATGGTCAGGACGGCCGGATGCCCTGCGACCTCGGCCGGCAAAGCGGCCAGCAGTTCGCGTCCCGCCGCTGGGCCCTGGCGGCGCAGGGCGAGCGTCACCCGCGCGGCCGCGATCTGCGGGTTGGTCGCGTCGCCTGCGGCCGCCTTCTCGAGCACGCTCGCGGCGGCGTCGATCTCGCCCTTGCGCAGCAGGACGTCGGCCCGCAGCAGCGCCATCTGCGACGTCGAAACCTCGGGCGCCTGCTGGAGCGACGCCATGAGGGCGTCGATCTTCGACCAGTCACGGCTCTCGGCTGGCAGCCGGGTCTGGGCCCCGATTCGCAGCTGCAGCAGTGGGAGCCAGACCTGGGGAATGCCCGGGAGGTTGTCTGCGGGGATGCCCGCCGCGATGGTCTCGAACTCCTTCAGCGCTTCGTCGGTCTTCCCGGCCGCCATCAGCGCGGAGGCCGATCCGACGCGGGCCGGGAGCGAGTTCGGGCTGTCACTCAAGACGCGTTGGTTGGCCTCCAGTTGCTCGTCGAACTCGCCGAGTCGTTCCGCGCATTGCCCGAGGTACAGATCGACCTGGCGAGTCATATCATCCGAGCCCGCGACGAGCGGCCGCAGGGCCTGGAGCATCTGCTTGGCGGGAAGCCATTTCTGCTCCGCCAGCAGAATGCGGGCCTCGAACAGGCCGACGCCGGGGTTTGTCTGCCCGAGGATCTCCTTGGCCTGGGCGATCGTCTGCTTGGCTTCGACGAGCTCGTTCCGTTGGAGCAGCATGTCGGCCAGCATGAGCAGCAGGGACGCCCGGCCCGGCAACGCAGCCACGCCTTCCCGCAGCACCTGTTCCGCCTCCGCCGGTCGCTCCTTCTGCAAGGACACGGTGGCCAGGCCGCGATATCCGCGATCGTCCTCGGGGAACGCGGCGCGGAACTTCTTCGCCAACTCCTCGGCCCGCGTCAGGTCGCCGCTGGCGAGGGCGAGTTCGATCGCCAGTAACATAGAGTCCGCGTCGTCCGGAGCGATCTGCAGGGCCCGCTCCACGTCCTTGACCGCCGCGGCGACGTTGCCGCGTTGCCGGTGCCAGCGGCACATCGCCAGCCACGCCTGGAGATCGTCGCCCTTGACCTTGATGAGCTGCTCGAGCACGCCGTTGGCCGCCGCCTCGTCCTTGAGCTTCTCGTGGAGCAGTGCGGCCAGCAGGATGGAGGCGTCGGTCGGCGCCTCCGGTTTGGCCTCGTCGGAGAATGATCGAGTTTCCAAGTCGTAGCCGACCAGTTCGCCGACCATGGCGGCCGCCCGCTCGAACTCGCCCAAGCCCATGAAGGACCGAGCCAACATCAGCGCGACGGTGCTCGGTTTGACGAGATCGGCATGCGGATGTTTGGCGTCTTCAGGCTCGGGGGGCGACGGGCCCGCTTCCGCGGGGGCACGGCTGTGGAGCAACTCGAGATGCTCGCGGGCGTCAGCGAACCGGCCGATGCGGAGCTGGAACTGTGCAAGTCGCGCCCGCAGGCGGGGGTTCTGCGGATTGCGGCGCACGGCTTCCTCGAGGACGAGGTACGCCCGCGAGAGGGCTTCGCGGGTTGGTGGCGAACCCTCGGTCTGCTGCAGCAGCAGTTCGGCGTACTCCGCAAAGGCAGCGGAGTCTTCCGGGCGGAGGCCGACGTACCGCTGCAAAAGCTGCAGGGCCTCGGCCGGCTTTCCGTCCGTCACCTTCTGCCGCGCCTGGGTCATGAGGCCGCCGGCGTTCCGCGCGAGCTGGAACCGGCGGAGGAAATAGACGCCGATGACGGTCACGGCGAGGGCGGCGACCAGGATCAGCAGAAGCTTGACGTTGACGCGTTTCACGGGCCTTTTCCTCCCGGCGGCGTCGCCGGCCCAGCTGGGGCCGCACTGCCGGACTGCCCAGTCTACCAACTGGCTGCCATCACCGCGGTGCTGGGGGCAGCCGAAAACCCCCAGCCTCGCGCCGGGGCGTCCCGCGCCGAGACCGTGCGCCGGGTGCGGGCCATTCGGTCGCAAGATTCCGGGGGGATCGGTCGATACTCCCGATGGTCCGCTGGTGACGATTGGGTGGACTTTGCGGGCCGGCCACTGAAGTGAGGGACAAGGTGATGATCGGACAGCACGGCAGGCGACAGGGGCTCGGCGTCGGACGGGGTGGAGCGGCGATCCTCTGCGGCTGCGCCGCGTTCGGGGTGTGGTCCCTGGGCGCAGGCGCCGCCGAACCGGCTTCCCGCCCGCCGCGGGCCCGTCCGGCCGTGGTGGACCACGCCGTGGTGCCTGCCGGCGGGGTGTGTCGTGGCTGCCGTGAGCCCCACTGTCGCGGCTGCCGGAGCGGCGGCCATCATGGTCACCACGCCGGCTGCCGCGGCGGCAAGTGCCATCCGTATTGTCCGGTTCGTCCGCAGGAGTTCGGCTTCTACGACACGCAGTGGCGGCGCTGGCCGGGACAGGGCGTGGTGCCCGCGGCGCACGCCCAGGAGGCGACGCCCGTGCGGCCGCCGAAGTCGGCCGTGCCGCGGGCTGACGAAGAGTCGCGTGAACCGCGGGCCGGCGAATTGCCGGCTCCAGATCCCGCCGCGGAGGGGGCGGTGCCGAACGGGCCCGCCGCAGAACCCGCGCCGCCGGCGGCCGAACGGATCCGTGAGCCGGCCGCGGAGCCCGCACCTCTTCCGGCCGCGGATCCTTCGGTCCCAGGCAGGTCGGCCGCTCCCGAGCCGGCCGCGCCGCCGCCGGCCGAACCACCTGCCAAGCAGCCGGCGGCCGACGCCGACCTGTTCGACGAGTCAGCGACCGGCCCGGTGCCACGCCGCTTCTTCGCCAGTCGGGGGGCGGTTCCGGCCGCCCGGCCCGCCAACGCGAAAGTCCGGCCGGCGACGCTGACATATCCGGTTTCGGTCGAAGCGCTGCCGAAGTCGGTCGACGGGGATCCGCTGCGGGTGCCGCGGGTGCCGTTCGACCCGGCCGCCGAGGCGGGGCGGCTGGGCCGCTGACCGGCGGCTGGGGCCGGACCGTGCCGCGGATTACACTCGAGTTTGCTCCACGGCGGTCGCGAGAGTGGCGAAACTGGCAGACGCGCTGGATTTAGGTTCCAGTGCCGCAAGGCGTGCGGGTTCGACTCCCGCCTCTCGCACGCCGTCGCGACCCGTCACCGCGGCGAACGGCTGACGCGGTCCGCCTCCAGGAACCGGTCGAGGCTGCCGGTGCCATCGGAGTCGCGGTCGGGCCACGTGCCGACGAGTATCTCCTGCAGCGGGCCGTCGGGTGCGGCGAGGTTGCGGTGGGCGAAGCGGATCTCGAGCGATACGACCTGCTGGTCCGCGTCGTGCCGTGCGTTCCAGTCGCGGACTAGGGCTGCGGCCACGCTGGGGGCGAACGGCCGCATTTTGGGCCGCGGCAGGATCCACAGCAGTTTGTGCCAGCGGTGGTGCGGCAGGCTGGTGAAGCCGCCGGTCGGTCGGTCGGCCTCGATCGGTCGGCCCTCACGCAGCACGTCGACAACCCGGCCATCGGCGAGTTCCGCGCGGCCATAGACCCACTGCTCGAGCGGCGGCACCGTCCCGAACATGCCCCAGTCTTGCGTCAGGCTCGCTGCATGAATCGCCTGCTGGACCGGTGCCGGCAGCGGCCGGGCCCGCCACGGCGTGCGGTCGCGCACGAAGCTCACCGCCGCCAGCGCGGTCGCGGCAATGCAGGCCCAGCGGGCCGCGGCCGACCGGCAATCCGGGCCGACGGCGTCGGCCAGTCCTCGGCCGGCGCGGCCCCAGACGCTGCCCGGCAGCAGCGGCAGCCAGGCCACCATGCCGATCGGTGCGAATAGCCCGACCGACATCGTCAGCCAGATCGTGACGTGGAACAGGAGGAACGCCGCGGCGATCACCGGGCGGGCCGCCGGCCAGGCGATGAACACCAGCGGCCCGACGATCTCGGTGCCGAGCACGCCCCAGGTCAGCGGGCGGACCAGCCAATCGGCTTGCGCCAGCCACATGCCCAGAGGGGTGCCATGGTCGTGGACGGACAACGCGTAGCGCACCGCCTCTCCGCCGAGCCAGGAGGCGTTCCATTTGGCCAGTCCGGCACCGACATAGACGGCCATCACCTGCAGCATCAGTGCCACGGTCGCCGGGCCGAAGACCCGCATCGTCCGGGGGCGACCGGCCCCGGCAGCGGGCCGCGCGTCGCGCGACCAGACCGCCCCGAGTGGCAGGAAAAGGGACCAGAACAGCAGGCACGAGAGCAGCAGGTCGCCGGCGTTGGCGGCAGGGATGGTGCGGCGGAACACGCTCACCTGCGCGAGCCACGCCAGCGCGGTGGCCGTCGTGGTCCGCCAGCCGGCCGCCAGGCAGGCGCCGGCGATGCCCTCGAGGGCGAGGATCGCGGCCGCCCACCGGGTGTCGTGCCACACGAACGCCAGCGACCACTGTGACGGATCACCGGCGAAGTAGTCGCGGATCAGCGGCGGCGGAAAGATCCCGTCCGCGGCGAACATGAGGGTGAAGTCGCGGGTCCGCAGCAGCGCGTCAGCCACGAGGACGAGGCCGAGGGCGATGCGAAACGCCGCCAGGCTGCGGACATCAATCGCGAACCGGCGCTGCACGTCGCGGTGCACCCGCTGGCGGAGGACGGTCGCGATCCCGGGCAGTCTCTCGTGCATGGCGGCCGCCTCCGCGGCGGCGTTTCTTGATGGAACCGGGCCATGAAACTACAACAAGCGGCCGCGTTCGAGCGACCCCAAAACCGCGGTCGCGGCCGGCGCACCCCGCTCCCGAGGAGACTCCATCATGCATGTTCCCCTGGTCGTTCTGGGCGGCGGTCCCGGCGGCTATGCCGCGGCGTTCCTCGCAGCCGACCTCGGCATCCCGGTGGCGATCATCGAGCAGGACGAGCGGCTCGGTGGCACGTGTCTGCTGCGGGGCTGCATCCCCTCCAAGGCGTTGCTCCACGTCGGCCGCGTGCTCGCGGAGGCGCGGGAGATGGAGGAGTGGGGCATCCACTTTGAGAAGCCGGCCCTGAAACTCGAGCAATTGCGGGCCCGCAAGGACAAGGTGATCGCCACGCTCACCGGCGGCCTGGCGACGCTCGCTCGCCGCCGCAACGTGCAGCTCATTCGGGGCGTCGCCCGATTCACGAACTCGACGACGCTCGAGGTCGCCCCGGCGGAGCCGGGCGGCGCAAGCCAGACGGTGACCTTCGAGCATTGCATCCTCGCCAGCGGCTCGCGGCCGGCGCGAATCCCGGCCTTCGACATCGGCAGCCCGCGGGTCATGGACTCGACCGGGGCGCTGGAACTCAAGGAGATCCCCGAGTCGCTGCTCGTCGTGGGCGGGGGCTACATCGGCTTGGAGATGGGCACGGTGTATGCCGAACTGGGCTCCGACGTCTCGGTCGTGGAACTCACCGACACCCTGCTGCCCGGCGCCGACCGCGACCTCGTCAAGCCGCTCCAGCAGCGGCTCGAGAAACTTTTCGACACGATTCACCTGCGGACGAAGGTGATGAAGCTCGAGGACGTCGGCAACGCCGTGCGGGTGCACTTCGAGGGGCCGGAGGGACCGAGCACCCGCGAGTTCTGTCGCGTGCTCGTGGCCGTCGGCCGGCGGCCCAACTCGGACGGCCTCGGCCTGGAGAACACGAAGGTCGTGGTCGGACCCAAGGGCTTCGTCGAGGTGGACGGCCAGCAGCGGACCGCCGACCCGCACATCCTCGCCATCGGGGACGTGTGCGGCGAGCCGATGCTCGCCCACCGCGCCAGCCACCAAGGAAAGGTGGCCGTGGAGGCCTTGCACGGCGAAGCGGCCCTGTTCGCGCCGCGGGCCATCCCCGCCGTCGTGTTCACCGATCCGGAGATCGCCTGGGCCGGGCTCACGGAGGGGGATGTCGCCGCCCAGGGGCGGACGGTCGAGATCAGTCGCTACCCGTGGGCGGCGAGCGGCCGGGCCCATGCCCTGGGGCGGACCGACGGCCTGACGAAGATCCTCGTCGATCCGGAGACCGACACCGTGCTCGGCGTGGGGATCGTGGGGCCGGGGGCCGGCGAACTGATCGCCGAGGGCGTGCTCGCCATCGAGATGGGCTGTTCGGCCCGCGACCTGATGGAGGCGATTCATCCCCACCCGACGCTCGGCGAGACGGTCGCCTTCTCGGCCGAGAACTACTTCGGCCTGGCCACCGAGATCTACCGGCCCCGGGCGGAAGGCACGTGAGCGGGGGTTTGGCCTGCCGCTGCGGGCTCTGCAATCGCCCTAGACGCCTCCCGGCATCCCCGGAATAATGCGAAAAGTTTTCGTATTTTCCCGGAGTAGACCATGGCCAGCACCGACATCGATCAGTCCGACAGCGTGGTTGCCGGACCGGCGGAGGACGCCGCCGCGCCGCTGCCCAGGGGAGCCCACGCCCCGATGTCGATCGGTCAGGCAGGCGACGGGTCTTCGGGACAGCCGGAGCGGATGGACGGCACGTCCCAGGTCGATGCCGACCCCACCGAGACCCGGGAGTGGCTCGATTCCCTTCGCTACGTGATCAACAGCCGCGGGGGGGACCGTGCCGCCTACCTCCTCCATGCGATCGAGCAGGAGGCGTATCGGCTCGGGGTGGCGATCCCGTTCTCGGCCACCACGCCCTACATCAACACGATCCCCGCCGACCGCCAGCCCCCCTTCCCGGGCAATCGCGAGATCGAGCGGCGGATCAAGAGCATCATTCGCTGGAACGCCATGGCGATGGTCGTGCGGGCCAATCGCGAGGACAAGAGCATCGGTGGCCACATCTCGACCTTCGCCTCGTCGGCGACGCTCGTCGAGGTGGCGATGAATCACTTCATCCGCGGCCGGGGCGACGACTACTCCGGCGACCAGGTCTACTTTCAAGGCCACGCCTCGCCCGGCATCTACGCGCGGGCCTTCCTCGAGGGCCGGCTCACCGAGAAGCACCTGGAGAACTTCCGGCGGGAATTGGCCGACGGCGGTGGCCTGTCGAGCTATCCCCACCCCTGGCTGATGCCGGAGTTTTGGGAGTTTCCCACGGTCTCGATGGGCCTGGGGCCAATCATGGCCATCTACCAGGCGCGGTTCAACAAGTATCTCCAGGATCGCGGCATCAAGGACACGAGCCGGCAGCACGTGTGGTGCTTCATCGGCGACGGGGAGACGGACGAGCCGGAGACGCTGGGGGCGATCTCGCTCGCCGCCCGCGAGCAGCTCGACAACCTCGTGTTCGTCATCAACTGCAACCTCCAGCGGCTCGACGGCCCGGTGCGCGGCAACGGCAAGATCATCCAGGAGCTCGAGGGGGTCTTCCGCGGCGCCGGCTGGAACGTGATCAAGGTGATCTGGGGCGAGGATTGGGATCCGCTCCTCGACAAGGATGAGGAAGGGCTGCTCGTCAAGCGGATGAACGAGATCGTGGACGGCCAGTACCAGAAGTACGTGGTCATGCCCGGCGGGTACATCCGGGAGCACTTCTTCGGCGTTGACCCCAAGCTCCAGGAGATGGTGGCCCACCTGTCCGACGAGAAGCTGAAGAAGCTCAAGCGCGGCGGCCACGATCCGGAAAAGGTGTATGCCGCCTATGCCGCGGCCATGCAGTGCCACGGCAAGCCGACGGTGATCATCGCCAAGACGATCAAGGGGTACGGTCTCGGCGAGGTGGGCGAGGGCCGCAACGTCACCCACCAGCAAAAGAAGCTCAACGAGGACGAGCTGCGGGCCTTCCGCTCGCGGTTCGGGATCCCGATCTCCGACGACGAGGTCGCGAAGGCGCCGTTCTACCGGCCGCCGGAAGACTCGGAGGAGATGCGCTACCTGCGGGAGCGGCGGGCCGCCCTCGGCGGGCAGGTGCCGAGCCGGCCGAAGCAGGGGCCGCTGCTGCAGACGCCGCCGTTGTCCGACTACATCGGCTTCATCGAGAAGAGCGCGGGCCGCGAGGTCTCCACGACCACCGGCGTAGTCACCCTGATGGCGTCGCTGCTCAAGGACAAGCGGGTCGGCAAGTACATCGTGCCGATCGTGCCCGACGAGTCGCGGACGTTCGGCATGGATCCGCTGTTCAAGCAGTGCGGCATCTACGCCCACACGGGCCAGCTCTACGAGCCGGTCGACTCCGACCAGCTCCTCTACTACCGCGAGGCCAAGGACGGCCAGATTCTCGAGGAGGGCATCACCGAGGCGGGGAGCATGTCGAGCTTCATCGCCGCGGGCACGGCCTACGCCAGCCACGGCGTGCCGATGATCCCGATGTTCATCTACTACTCGATGTTCGGTTTCCAGCGGATCGGTGATCTGATCTGGGCGGCCGGCGACATCCGTGCCCGCGGCTTCCTGCTCGGCGGCACGGCCGGCCGGACGACGCTCAACGGCGAGGGGCTGCAGCACCAGGACGGCCACAGCCAGCTGTTCGCGATGGCCTTCCCGACGGTCAAGGTCTACGACCCGGCGTTCGTCTACGAGGCCACCGTGATCATGCTCGACGGCCTCGAGCGGATGTACGCCAAGGGCGAGGACTGGATCTACTACCTCACCGTCTACAACGAGAACTACGAAATGCCGCCGATGCCCCCCGGCTGCGAGACGGGCATCCTCAAGGGGATGTACCGGCTGCGGGACGTGGCGGCGAAGCCGGCGGGTGGCAAGGCCGCCACGCTGCCGCATGTCCATCTTCTCGGCTCGGGGGCCATCCTCCGCGAGGTGATTCGCGGCGCTGAATTGCTCGCCGAGCACTGGGGCGTGTCGAGCACGGTGTGGAGCGTGACGAGCTGGAAGGAGCTGCGTCGCGAGGCGCAGGAGTGCCGCCGCTGGAACATGCTCCACCCCGAATCGACGCCGCGGACGAGCTACCTCGAGGAGATGCTCGCCGGCCAGGAGGGCGTGTTCGTGGCCGCCAGCGACCACGTGCGGGCGGTGCCCGAACAGCTCGATCCCTGGATTCCCGGCGGCCTGTTCGTGCTCGGCACCGACGGCTTCGGCCGCAGCGAGCTCCGCGGCCGCCTCCGCCGCCACTTCGAGGTGGATGGCGAGTGCGTCGCGATCGGTGCCTTGTCGCGGCTGGCTGCGGCCGGCGCGGTGGGCACGCACGTGGTGACCGAGGCGATTCGGAAGCTGGGCGTGGATCCCGACAAGATCGATCCGGCTTCCGCCTGACACCGCACCGTCCGGCGGCCGCTCCGGCCGCCATCCTCGTTTCGCTCCCTCCCTCCATTTCGACCCCCCCGAGCCGCGAGAGCACACACGCATGGCAAACGAATTCAAACTGCCCGACCTGGGAGAGAACATCGCCTCCGGCGACGTCGTCAGCGTTCACGTGACGGAAGGGGACGTGATCAAGCCCGGGCAGACGATTCTGGAAGTCGAGACCGACAAGGCCGTCATCGAGGTGCCGTGTCCCCCGGGCGGCCGGATCGCGAAGGTGCTGGTGAAGAAGGGGGAGACCGTGAAGGTCGGCCAGGCGCTCGTGCTCCTGGAGGCTGCCTCCGGTGCGGCCCCTGCGACGGCGAAGCCGGCCGCGCCGGCTGCCGCACCTGCCGCGACGAAGTCCGTCGCCCCGGCGGCTGCTCCGGCTCCGGCCAAGCCCGCGGCCACTCCTGTCGCCCCCGCTCCTGCCCCCGCCGCTGCGGCCATGCCTGCGGCGACGCCCCCTGAGCATGGCGGCCGCAGTCAGTCTGCCGCGGTCGCGACAGCCGCCGTCGTCGAGCCTGCCGGCCCGGCAGTCCGGCGGCTGGCTCGCGAGTTGGGTGTCGATCTGGCCCGCGTCCGGGGCAGCGGCGCCGGCGGGCGAATCGTTCGGGAAGACGTGATCGCCGCCGTCCGGCAGGCGAGTGCGGCAGGCCCGGGGGTGCGGTCACGGTCCGACTCGGCCGCCACCGAGCGGGACGACTGGGGGCCGATCCGCCGCGAGCAGATGTCGCGGATGCGAAAGACGATCGCCGCCAACATGGTCCGGAGCGTGCAGACGATTCCGCACCTCACGAACTTCGACGACGCCGACGTCACGGAGCTCGAGCACCTGCGGAAGGCGAGCGCTCCCGAATACGCCAAGAGCA
>Ga0315902_10002058_pt1 | contig 31896 bp, 46 predicted proteins | sample LakEriMetagenome_9_FD_203523 | JGI IMG/M metagenome (GOLD analysis project Ga0315902, IMG submission 203523) | Freshwater fungal communities from buoy surface, Lake Erie, Ohio, United States - Buoy 12 MA117 | ecosystem: Environmental > Aquatic > Freshwater > Lake > Lake biofilm | place: USA... | reverse complement strand
GTGCAGCCAAAGCCAAAAAGGATATGGAAGAGTTCCTTAAAAAAGTACCGCATCAAGGACTTGACATTATAAACGGAGTTACCGGAGAGGTTACCAGAGTTTACCCACCTGCTAAGAGTAGCACAACAAGTGTAGCCGTATCATTAAAGTAATAAAAATATTGTACTTCTTTGCAATTTGCTTACCTTTGGCAGCGTTATGCTACATAGGTGGGCATCTTGCTTATGAGATAATGTTAAAACTAAGAAAATGAGTTGGAATAAAATATCGGTATGGCAATACCAACAAATGCACCCTATCATTACAAACCCACCAGAACACTTAACGGAGTTTGAATTAGAGTGCAAGTTAGTAGGCATAGTCAATAACCTTACGGACAATCAAGTTCTTAACCTACCTAAAGACAAGCTAAATAAATATAGGTCGGAGATAATATTCCTTAAAGACAACTACGAAGGTACACCCGTAAATAGGGTAAGAGCGAATGGCAAAACGTATAGGTTTATACAAGATGCAAAGGATATAAACGCTTCACGCTACATAGAAAGCAAATACTTTTGTAAGGAACTTATACCTAACCTACACAAGATAGCTGCATCTATTACTATCCCACAACAAAGAAAATGGCTTAAATATATAGACCTTCCTTATGACTCGGATAAGCACCAAGAGTACGCTAATGACTTTTTGTTTGCCAATTTCAAAGAGGTTTATTATTCGGTTGTTTTTTTTTATCAAGTATTCAACGATTGGACTCCAATTACCCAGGACTTTTTGGAGAAGAGCCTACTAAAGGAGAATATGGAACAGGACAAGGCACAAAAGGTGGCAGCAATTTTATGGAATATTTTGGGTGGCAATACTGTACCAAAATAGTATCGGAGTACGAAGCCATACCTTTGCAAGATGCTTACGAACTTAAAATAATACATTACTTAAATAGCTTATCGTACTTAAAAGCCAAGTCGGACTTTGATGCCGAAGCCATTAGGAAGATAAAATAAGACCCCCAATACCCCCAGACACGCCCTGCCAATTTTGGTGGGGTTAGTTATTTTTAGACCTTCCTTATATTTATTAGCGTGAGTATTAGTAGAAATCAATTACAGGCTTTAAGGGAAGGCTTCTTTAACAAGATTAAAGGGGGCGACTATAACGTTGTTAAGAAAGACGAACTGCCACTACTTGAAAAGGTACTTTACGAATACGGCATAGCCTTTAACGATGCTATCCAAGAGAACCTCGAAAAGTCAGGCTCTATAAGTTCTGGTTTATTAGCCGAGCCTTCGCAACCCGTTATCACTAAGTTTGGTAATCAATACACTTTGAATTTAGGCTACCCTTTAGGGAGCAAACAAATGGAGTACTTTGATTTTATTAACCAAGGGGTTAAGGGTTACGATAGCGGAAGTCCAAGCAATACTCCTTACTCTTTTAAAAGTCCTTATCCAAATAGGAAAATGGCAGCTAATATATTTACTTGGCTTAATAAGGCAAGGAAAAGCGTTAGGACTGATAGCGTAGCTACTAATAAAAAAGGGGAAATAGACAAGACGGAAACCAAAAGACAATCATTAAAAAAGGTAGTAAGCGATGCTACCAATAAGAAAAGGTTAGCCTATGCAATATCTTCTTCTATTAAAAAGAAGGGTATTGAGCAAACTAAATACTTTGACAATGCTATTGCACAGGTATTCAATAATAAATTTACGCAAGATGTAGCCTATGCTTTATTAGGCGACTTTGCAGTTAAGGCATCTGCTAAAATATCAAAAGAAATAAAAGATAACAAATAATGGCAATTACAATAACAAGTAGTCCTGCACCATATTCGTCAATGCACGATAACTTATGGTTCGTATCAAGTTCTACCAATAGCGGAACTACAAACTTTAAGTTCGTATATGATGTATATATCAATGGAAGCCAAGTAATACGTTCTAAAGTATTTCCTTCGCCAAGTGCGGAAGGTAGCTACGGCGTGTTCAACGCATCGCCAATGGTAAGAAGTTTTGTTACTAACTACTTCGAACCTTCGGGCAACTCAATACTTGTAGCATCAAACGACAAGATAAAAGTAGATTATCAATTAAGAGTGGGAGAAGAGGTAAGCGGTGTTACAACTACTAACTTAGCATCGGGCAGCTACTCAGCTTACAACTTTGTACCCCCATTGTTTGCAGACGTATTCTTGACAAAGAATGAGACACCTTTAGTGCTATCTGATTACTATGATAATTTACTATTAGAAAACTTTACCGATGACTTCTTGACGGAAAGAGACACAGACGAAATAACACTTGAATACGGAGATAACTTTTACATTACGTTCCTACGCATAGCAACGGGCGGTTATTCAGCGTGGGTAGAAGTATTAGGGCAAGGCGATGTGGTTACCAATACTGTATCGGGTAACATTACCTTAAGCGGTCAATTCAATATGTTTAACCTACAAGCAGGACACATAAATGATTGGGCAAGTGGAACTATTATTAATGAAGATACTTATGGCTATAACTTCTATTTAAAAAGAAGTGGCGCACAAACAAGGGTAATTAAGATTAGACATAAGTGCTATCCTAAATACCAACAATTTAACTTAGAGTTCTTAAATAGGCTTGGCGGTTGGGACACTAAAAAGTTTGCCCTTGTTAATAGAAGGTCAAGCGAATATCAAAGAGCATCATATAGGCGAAGCGATTGGCAGCTTGTAGGTGGACAAATGACAAACATAGATGGATATAACAGATATAACGAAACAACTTTCAACTATGCTATTCAGCATAAGGATAAATATAGGCTTACTTCTGATTGGGTTAGCGAACAAGATTATGCGTGGTTGGCTCAGCTTGTATCGAGTCCTATTGTTTATATGGAAGTACTTGGTGCTTATTTCCCTGTTACCATAAGTACAAGTAATTACGAGTACAAGTTAGAAAGTGCAGACAAACTATTTAACTTTGAGATTGAAATAGAAGTAGGTAAATACTTAACAAGCCAATTCAGATAATGATTAGCACAGAGATTTATATAGAAGAAAGAAAGATTGATTTATTGCAAGATATATCTACCGAGTTTACTTATGCCATTGATGACGTAAGCGAGTTCGGTAGTCGCAATACTTCTTTTAGCAAAACAATAAGCATACCAGGAACGGCAAATAACAACTTAGTGTTTGGTTATATCTTCGAACTTAACAACGCTAACTTTACGGATAACACATTACCAAACGTAGGATATAACTATAATGTAACTAAACAAGCTAACTGCAAAATCTTTATTGATAAGGTGCAAATATTCAAAGGTACTTTACGAATATTAGAGATAGTTATTGACAAAGAGACAATCGAATATCAATGTAGCGTGTTTGGGGAACTTGGTGGCTTTATTAATCAATTAGGAAATAAGCGTTTGGAAGATTTAGATTTTAGCGCATACAACCATACTTATAGCGTAGCCAATATTAGTGCGAGTTGGGATAACGCAGGGGGTTCTGGATATTACTATCCTTTGATTGATTACGGGAACGTAAGTACGGGAACATACGGAACACTTAAAAAGGACTTTCAATATACAACGTTTAGACCTGCTTTGTATGTAAAAGAGTATATGCAAAAGATATTTGCAGGAACAGATTATACTTTTAGTTGCCCGTTCTTTGATACCGATTTATTCAAGCGTTTAATTATACCGCATAACCAAACAAACATAACAACGCTAAATAATACAAGCCTTAACGCAGCTGCCAAGCTAATAACTATAAACACAAACCTAAGTCCTTATGTAGAATATACAATGGTTACGGCAGGTAGCTTTACACTTGATGGGTTAGGGCAGTTATTTACTTATGGAAGTGGTGTAACAATTACAACCGATATAAAGGTTTTATTAAGGGGTAACGTTACCTTTTACAATCCACCATTACCAAACTATTCTGTTATACTCAAAAAGAATAACGCAGAAATAGGCAGACAAGATTTTGATGCAAGTGTAAGTAACTTTATGAATTGCGAGTTCACTGTTAGCGGAGTAACCTTTGCTAATACTGACACAATGCAAGTTGAGATATTAGGTAACGGAATTATCCTTGATATAACTTTAGGCGAGATAGGTGTAACTACAAGCACCCCTACACAAGTGCAAGTAAACTTAGGAGAAACAATTAAGGTAAACGATACAATCCCAAAAGGTATATTTCAAAGTGATTTCTTTTTAAGCATTGTAAAAATGTTTAACCTTTACGTTTATGAGAATAAGTTTAACGACAAGGAACTTGTTATTAGTCCATTTGTGGACTTCTATCCTAATGTGTCGGCTAATGCAGAAGATTGGACTAACAAAATAGATAGGTCAAAGCCATTGAGCATAAAGCCAATGAGTGAGATTAACGCACGTTACTATAACTACAAGTTTAAAGAAGATAATGATTTCTATGGGGAAAACTACCGCAAGAAATACACCGAAGGCTATGGAGATTTTATTTACGATACAGAGTTTGATTTCGTAAAAGAAACCGATACTTTAGAGGTTATATTTGCTGCATCTGTATTGTTTCAGCAAACAGGACAAGACAAAGTATTCCCTGCAATCTATAAGAAGTCAAACACAAATAGTGCAGAAGATAGAATGGATAGCATCATTCGTATAATGCAAACCAAAAAGATTACGGGTGTAGCAAGTTGGAATATTATGAACACAACTACTAACTTGGCTACATATACAAGCTATGGTTACGCAGGACACTTAGACGACCCTATTAACCCTACTAATGATATTAACTTTGGCGCACCTAAAGAATTGCAATTTAGTCCTAATAGATACCCTACAACAAACATATTTAACGCTTATCATAGTCCTTACCTTGCCGAGATAACAAGCAAAGATAGTAAGCTATTAACGTGCTTTGGTTTATTGGATATTGTAGACATTTTTAATTTAGATTTTAGTAAGTACATCTGGATAGACGGGGTACTGTTTAGGCTTAACAAGGTCGAAAACTTTAACCCAATGGAATACAATACTACTAAACTATCATTCCTTAAAGTAATAGAAACAGAATACTAATGGCAGAAACTCAAAAATTTAACCTCGAGATAAACGTAAATACTAAAGACGGGGAAAAGAATATAAATAAACTTACTGACAAAACCGAAGAGGCTACCAAGTCGGCTAAACAAGGACAAGGTGCGTTTTCTACTTTAGGTAATACCATTAAGTCGTTAGGTGTAGTTAGTGTTATTGCAGGTGCTTTTAATTTCTTTAAAGAAACACTTAGTAAGAACCAAAAGGTTGCCGATAGTGTAGCTGCGGTGTTCAACACTATTTCTACTATTATTTCTACCCTTATAGACATCTTTATTGATGTAACCGATAAGGTAGGTAAAAGCACAAATGGTTTTGCTGCACTTGGAAAAGTATTATCTGGCATATTTACACTTGCCGTTACTCCTTTAAAGTTAGCATTTGACGGGCTTAAATTAGTTATTAATGAAATACAACTTGCTTGGGAGAAGTCGCCATTAGGAGACGGAGACCAAAAGGTTATTAAGGAACTTACCGAAAATATTAATAAAACTAAGGATAGTTTAAAAGATACAGGTAAAGATGCGGTTCAAGCAGGTAAGGATATTTACAACAATTTTGGAGAAGCTGCAAAGTCAGTAGGTGCGGTTGTAAGCGGTGTAGTAGAAAAGGCATCTAAGATTAACGTAGCTGCGGTATACGAACAAGCAAAGGCGACTATTGCTTTACAAAATAGCGCAAAGATTGCTGCTGCACAATTAGCAGGTCTTGTAGAAAAGTATGATAGACAAGCCGAGCAGTTAAGACAAATTAGAGATGACGAATTTAGAAGCGTAGACGAAAGGATTGCAGCTAATAATCAATTAGCTAAAGTTTTAGACGAACAAGAGAAGGCACAAAAGAAACTTGCACAAACAAGAGTAGCTGCGGCTGCTGCCGAACTTGCACAAAACAAATCAAGTGTAGAATTACAAGCCGCATTGATTGAAGCACAAAATGAAGTAGCTGCAGTAGAAGCACAGGTAGCAGGTTTAAGGTCGGAACAATTAGCTAATGCAGTAGCATTAAGTAAGGAAAAAATTGCTATTGATGCTTCACTTGCAGCAAGTGCAAACAAAATAGCACTTGACCAAAGAAAAATTAATGCTGATTTAATCAAAGACGAAGTATTAAAACAAACTACTAAAAAGCAAATAGCTGAAGAAGAAGCTGCATTAGAATTAAAAAGGTTACAAGATAATATTAACAATACTAAAGCAGGTACACAAGCCAGAGCAGATGCAGAAATTGCTTTTGCTGAAAAGAAAGCAGAAATAAATAATCAAATTACTACCTTAGATGCTGCTATATTACAAGCTAAATTAGATAAAGAAGCTAAGTTTAGAGCAGACAGTATTGCATTAGCACAAGCTGACTATGAATTAAATAAGGCTTTAGGCGAGGCTACATTCCAAGACCAATTCGATTTATACGATAAAAGAAGGGAGTTAGAAAGGAAGGATATGGTAGCAAGAAAAGCAACGGCTGCCGAATTAGAAGCCTTTGATAAACAAACCGCAACGGGTAGGATTGCAATAGAAAGAGCGGTGCAAGACCAAAAGTTAGCAATACTTAATACGGGTATTAATACTGCTATTGAGATAGTAGGTAAAGAGTCGGCGGCAGGTAAGGCACTTAGTATTGCACAAGCGGTAATGAATACTTATACTGGTGCGACAAGAGCCTTAAAAGATGTACCATTTCCTTTTAACTTCGTGGCGGCAGGTAGCACAATCGCACAAGGTTTACTAAGCGTAAAGAAGATTATTAGTACACCATTGCCAGGAGTTCCTGGTGGAAGTAGTGGAAGTACCCCAAGCTTAAATGCTTCTGCGCCCGTTGCCCCACCACAACCACAAGCCCAAACAACTACTTTAGATAGCCAATCTATTAATGCACTTGGCAACCAAGCCGTGAGAAGCTATGTTGTAGAAAGCGATGTTACAAACAATCAGCAACGTATTGCAGCTATCAAGCAAAGAGCAAGGTTCGGTTAAATGATAACAATTTAAAACACTTAATATTTACGAATATGGACTTACCTATTTATTTATTAGACATTAGCGAGGATATGAATGACGATGCCGAGGTTGATTATGTGGCACTCGTAGATAGACCTGCTATTCAAAAGAATTGGAATGCCTTTAAAAACCAACAACGCTTTGAAGTGGTTAGCGAAGATAAGCGTATTATTTCTGGACCTCTTATGTTGGCTGATGTACCTATTTTTCGCAGTGATGCTACTTACGGCGATTATTATGTGGTCTTTAGTAAAGATACTATTTTTAAGATTGCTCAAAAGTTTTTCAAAAGAGGCTACCAATCAAATGTAAACTTGATGCACTCTCCTGAACAACAAGTAGAAGGGGTTACTATGTTTGAAAGCTTTATTACAGACGAAAGCCGTGGCATATTACCTATGAAAGGTTTTGAAGATGCACCTGACGGCTCGTGGTTTGGCTCGTTCAAAGTAGACAATGAAGGCGTGTGGAACGATGTTAAAGAGGGTAAATTCAAAGGCTTTAGTGTAGAAGGGTTGTTTACCTATAAGACAAAGCCGACTAAAGAACAAGAACTTATGAATGCAATAAAGGAAATATTGCAACGAGTTAAATGATAAACAAAATCTTTTATTAATATTTAAACAAAAAGAATGATGAACGCAAAAGATGCAATTATGCAAATTAGGGCTTTATTCGAAGATATGCCAATGGTAGATGCTCCTGCACCTGCTCCTGCACCTATCGAAGAAGTACCTGTTACATTCGCAGAATATAGCCTTATAGACGGAACTAAGGTTATGATTAGCGAACTTGCTATCGGTGGTCAAGTTACATTGGAAGACGGAAGTCCTGCACCAATGGGAGAACACCAATTAGCAGACGGCACTAAAATCGTATTAGACGAAGCTGCAAAAATCTTATCAATCGAAACTCCTGAAGCTGAAGCAAAAGAAGCTGAAGAAGTTCCTGCTGAATTAGGCAACAAGATTGACGAGAAAATGGCTGACGAAATCGCAAAATTAGTAGCTGAAAACGAAGGTCTTAAAACACAAGTAGCGCAATTAGAGGCAAAAGTTAAGAATGGCTTTAGTCAAGTAGCTGAACTTATAGAAGCACTTACTAAGACACCTAACGCTGAACCTATTGCGCAACCAAAACAAACATTCGGTTCTAACGTAACTACAAAAGATATGAAGTACGATAGAATTGAGAAATATAGAAACGCTTTATTAAACAAATAAAAATAAAATAAAATGGGATTTGATGTATCTGCATTAGCAAACTATACAAAAGAAAACGAAGCTCTACTTGTAACTTCATCTGTATTGGGTGCAAAAACTGCTGCTCTTATTAAGAGTGCAGGTAACGTTATGGTTGGCGTAAAGTCAAGCGAGAAGATTAACATTATGGAAACTGATGCTATCTTTCAAGCAGGTGGCACTTGTGGTTTCAATGCTTCTGGCTCTACAACTTTTACTCAACGTACTGTAACTCCAGGTAAAATTAAAGTAAACGAAGCTCTTTGTCCTAAAGACCTTGAAGCTAAGTATTTACAAAAAGCTTTACCTACTGGTTCTATGTACGATAGCATTCCTTTCGAGCAAGAATATGCCGATAAGAAAGCTAAAACTATCGCTGCACAATTAGAAACTGCTTTATGGCAAGGAGACACTTCAAGTGTGAACGTAAACTTAAACAAGTTCGATGGTCTTGTTAAGTTAATCGGTGCTGCTTCAGGTGTTGTTGCTGCAAACGCTTCTACTTTTATTTCAGGTGCGCCTTTATCTTCTATTACTTCTGCAAACGTAATCTCTATCTTTGATGGTGTTTATCGTGCAATCCCTGCTGATGTAGTAGCTGCTGACGATATGACTATCTTCTGCGGTCAAGATTTATTCCGTACTTACACTATTGCTCTTAAGAATAGCGGTTCTTTCAATTACCAAATAGACGTTAAAGCTGATAGCGAATTTGTATTACCAGGTACTACAATTAAAGTTATTGCAGTTGCAGGTCTTAACGGAACTAACAAAGTTTACGCTATGCGTTTAAGCAACTTGTTCTTAGGTACTGACTTATTGAACGAAGAAGAGAAGTTTGAAATTTTCTACGCTAAAGAAGCTGACCAAGTTCGTTTCGTAAGTGAGTTCAAGATGGGTGTGAATATCGCATTCCCTGACGAAGTTGCTGCTTTCGTTCTTGCATAATTTATAGGGGGATTGAAATATATCCCCCACTTTTTTCAAACTAATTAAATTCAACAATATGCCTTGTGCTTTAACTCAAAATTATACTCTTGACTGCAAAGACAGTTTAGGTGGTATAACCGAAGTTTATTTTATGGCGGCAGGAGATGTTACCTCTACAACAGAGGCGAGTGGTGTAATTACCGCTTTAGTAAAAGCATCTGGTAAGAAGTTCTTTAAGTACGAACTTGTAAAAGGCACTTCTCAATTAGTTGAGAATGTTAATGCAAACGTACAAAACGGAACTATCTTTTACGCTCCAGAATTAACTATCGTTTTAAACAAATTACAAGCTAATACAAGAAACGAAATCTTGTTGTTAGCTCAAAACACTTTAGTAGCAGTTGCTAAAGATAACAATAATAAATATTGGTATTTAGGAAAACAAAGAGGCTTAGACCTTACAGGCGGTAACGCAGGTACAGGAACGGCTGAAGGAGACAGAAGCGGTTATACTCTTACCTTTACAGGTGCAGAGCCAGCCCTTGCTCCAGAGGTAAACTCAACTGTGGCAGGTCAATTAACCACCGCAGGTTCTTAGGTTGTTTTGGTTTTGTATATAGATGCCCCTGCCTTTAATTAGGTGGGGGTTTTTTATTTTGCAAACAATCGCATTACTTTATATTTATAGTTGTGATAAGATTAACTAAGGGGCAAACCCAAAACATAATACTTACCTTGACTGAGAAGCAAACGCTTACAAGTCCTAATTATCTATTTATTTTCGAGAATAGAAGCACAAATACGGACATCAAATTTGTTAAGCTAAACAATACAGACATAAGTACTTACAAGGAACGTTACAATGAGTTTAGCATTGTAGTTAATAGCTACTTTAATACGTCTTTAAACGGGCAATACACTTACTCAGTTTACGAACAAGCAAGTCCTTCAAACCTAAATCCTACGGGCTTAAACCTGCTTGAAACAGGCATTATGGAGCTTGAGGGAACAACTATATCATTCACAGAATACGAAACAACAAGCACATTCACAATTAGACAATAATGGAAATACAAGTATTGACATTTGCGGAAGCAAAGCAACCAGAATATAAAGAGAAAAAAGGCGAGGGATATATGCAATATGGTCAAAATAATGACTATCCGCAATACCTATTAGACCTTTTTAACAAGTCAGCCAAGCACAATGCTATCGTAAGAGGCAAAGTAAACTACATTGTTGGTAATGGTTGGGCAGGTGAGCAGCCTATTGTTAAACAAGTTAATAGAGAAGAAACTTTAAATGACCTTACTAAAAAGGTTGCTTTAGATTTAGAACTATTTGGCGGTGCTTATATCCAAGTTATTTGGAGTGTAATGGGCGGTCAAGTAGCGGAGTTGTGGCATTGTGATTATACAAAGATTAGAACCAATAAAGACAACACGCAGTTTTGGTATAAAGACGATTGGAAGCTTACACGCAACCAAGAAAAAGCTGAAATTTACAATGCGTTTAACCCTGCTAACCCACAAGGTGTACAGATACTTTACGTTAAGGAGTATCGCCCTGGAATGAATGTTTATAGCCTTCCTGGTTATTTTGGCGCACTTAACTATATTGAAAGTGATGTAGAAGTAAGTAAGCACGTTTTAGGTAATGCTCAAACAGGGTTTTCTGCAAGTAAACTTATTACTTTACCAAACGGAGAGCCAAGCCCTGAAGAGAAGCGACTTGTTAGTAGACAATTCGACAATATGTATACGGGTGCAGACGGCAAGAAGTATTTACTTGCGTTTGTAAACGATTTAACCCGTAAGCCTATTGTAGATGATTTAGGTGCAAGTGATTTAACTAAAGAAGATTTTAGCCGTGTAGACGAGTTAATTCAAACTAACATATTTAGCGGACACCAAATTACAAGTCCTGACTTGTTCGGTATTGCCGTTCCTGGTCAATTAGGAAATAGACAACAATTAAGAGATAGCTACGAGATATTTAACAATACTTATGTACGCTATAAGCAAATGCAAATCGAAGGCGTATTTAATATGCTTGGACAATATGCAGGAGTTACCGAAGAGTTAAAGCTTCAACCAGTAGACCCAATCGGTATTGACTTTAGCGAAAGCGTAATTAAAGAAGTAGCACCAAAAGAATGGATATTAGAGAAGCTTGGTATTGACCCTACTAAATATGGATTGCCTATTGAAAGTGAGCAACCAATGGCAGCAAGTCCTTTAAGCGTAAACGAGCATATTAAAGGCTTAAAAGGTAGAGAGTGGCAAAATATGCAGCGTATTATTAGGGACTTTAACAAGGGAAAGATAACAAGAGAACAAGCAAGTTCTATGTTAAAAGGTGGTTATGCTTTAAGCGATGAGGAAGTTGCTACTTGGTTAGGTTCTGAAGAGTTAGAGTTTAGCGAAGATGACTACAAGATATTCTATGAGTTTGGAGAAGATAGAGAGCAATTTCAAATATTTAAAAGTAAGACAAGGTTTAGTGATGATGACGATTACCAAACATTTGCCGATGTAAACCAATTAGAAGCAAACGTATTAGACCAAATCAGCAAACAAAAGAATATTACAACCGATGTTTTAGCCGATGTTTTAAAGGTTACTATACCTGAAATTGTTGCTATCCTAAAAAGTTTAGAAGAAAGAAACATCATTAAAACTATTTCTAAAACAATAGGCAAAGGCGATAATTCAAATGTAATTATAGAGAGAGAATTAGTAAAGCCATTAGGTGTAACAGTTGGTGCAGTAAAACCTACAACAACAGAAATATTAATTCGTTATTCTTACGAGTGGAAGTCGGGCTTTAGCAATGCTAACAAAGGCACAAGCAGACCATTCTGCGTACACTTATTAGATGCTAAGAAGATGTATAGCCGTAGTGAGATTGAGTCAATGAGTGCAAGGCTTGGTTATAGTGTTTGGAATAGAGGTGGCGGTTGGTACACTAAGCCTGGAACTAATACCCATTCTCCAAGTTGTAGGCACGAGTGGAAAACAAACGTAGTAACGAGAAAAAAATAAGAAATGAGCTTAAACACATTATTCATAAGCGTACAGAATATTAAAGACAGGTCTGGCTTACACGCTAACGTAGACGAAAAACTTGTATTGCCTGAGATTAAGACCGCACAAGATATGTACATCTTACCTGCGCTTGGAAGTGCTTTATACAACCGACTTCAAGCAGGTATTACGGCAAACAACTTGAACGCAAACGAGGTTATCTTATTAGACCAATACTTAGCAGATACTTTGGTGCATTATGTACTTAGTGAATTGCCAATGGGCTTGTCTTATCAGTTCTATAACAAAGGCTTGTTAAGGAAGGGTGGAGAGAATACCGAAAACCCTTCGATGCAGGATATGATTGACGTGGCGAATAGATATAAAGCAAGAGCGGAGTTCTACAAGCAAAGAATGATTAAATACCTAAAAGAATATTCTACACTCTATCCTGAGTACCTTAATCCTGGAAGTGGCATTGATGCAATACACCCTGAGAATGATGCTTATACAACGAGCATATGGTTAGGAGATTTTGATTGCTGCGCAGGTAAAAGCTTCGAGGAACTTTATCAAGGGAACAGGGGTTGTAGTGATTGCTAATTATGAGTAAAGTAACAACAATTAAAAACCAAAATAAACTTCGTGTTTATTTAGAAAAAATTAAGAATGAGCCTGAGCTTAAACCAAATCGTCAAACAAATAACGACACTCGGAAACGACCACGAACAAATTAACTTTGTTTACTTCGGAGATGTGTGGGAACGTTTGTCTAATGGCGAGGTTACTTACCCCGCTATGTTCTACACTTTAACGGGTGCTACTATAAACGCTAAAAATATTACCTATAATTTTAGCCTTTATTTTATGGATAGAATGTTAATGGAAGAAACAAACGAAACCGAAGTACTTAGCGATATGACTTTAGTAGGTCAAGACATAGTGGCTCAGTTACGTTATCCTAAAGCAATTTGGGATATTGGCGATACTGCTCCATTGACTTACTTTACTGAAAGCGACCCTGACTATCTTGCAGGAGTTAAGATAGACATTACAATGGAATTACCTTACTTAAACGACAGATGCGCAGTACCGAGCATCTATAACTATACAGAATGATAGGCAAAAAAATTAACCAATTAGCTACCGAGTTAGCACCAGTTAGTACCGATTTAACTATTATAGGCGACCCGACAACAGGAGTAAGTAAGAAGATTACACTTGCTCAATTAGGTGCGATATTTAGCGGTGCGGTTTCATTTTATACTAACCTTGCAGGGTTTCCTGCGGTTGGCGATATTAACGTTATCTATTGTGCTAAAGACACGCAGAAACTTTATTTATGGAGTGGCAGTGCTTATGTAGAAGTATTCCCTTCACAAGCTTTATTAGACACTTATCAATTAAGAAGTGAGAAGGGCAACGCTAATGGTTATGCTTCTTTAGATAGTCAAGGGAAAGTACCTATTAGTCAATTACCAAGTTCTATTATGGAATACAAAGGAACTTGGAACGCATCTACAAACACTCCTACACTTACAAACGGAACGGGCGACACGGGAGATGTTTATATTTGTAACGTAGCAGGAACAGTGAACTTTGGCGCTGGTCCTATTACTTTTGCGGTTGGCGATTATGTGATTTATAGCGGTACTATTTGGCAGCGTTCAAGTGGTGCGGTGGGTACAGTTACAAGCGTAGCGGTATCAAGAAGCGGAGATGCTTTAGCAATTACTGGAAGTCCTGTAACTACAAGCGGAACTATTAACATAGGCTTTGCAGGTAATAGCACTCAATATATAAACGGAGCAGGTAACTTAGTTACGTTTCCTGGAGTAATTAATGAAGCACAAAACTTAATTACTGAGGTTTACAATAAAACAGGTGCGACTTTAACAAAGGGAACTGTTGTTTACATTAACGGCGGTCAAGGTAACTTACCAGCAGTTACTAAAGCACTTGCAACGGGCGATAGTACAAGCGCACAAACTTATGGCATAGTAAGAAACGATATTACAAATAATAACAACGGCTATGTAGTAGTTGCAGGTCGCATAAGCGATTTAGATACTCAAGCATACACAGAAGGTACTCAACTTTATTTAAGTCCTACAACGGCAGGTACTTTTACAAGTACAAAACCTTACGCACCTCAACACTTAGTTTATGTTGGTATTGTAGTAAGAGCGCACCCAACACAAGGAGTTGTAGAAGTTAAAATACAAAACGGCTACGAGTTAGACGAACTTCATAACGTAGCTGCTCAAAGCCCAAGCAACGGAGATATTTTACAATATGTATCAAGCACAAGTTTATGGACTAAGGTTGCAGGTACAACTTCAAACATAGCAGAAGGAAGTAATTTATATTACACCGATGCTCGTAGCCGTGCAGCATTAAGTTTTACGGCAGGTAGCGGTGCTTACAATTCTACTACGGGTGTTATTACTATTCCTACAAATACAAATCAATTAACTAACGGGGCAAACTATATTACACTTGCTTCTTTAAGTGCAGGAGCAGGAATAAGCTATAATAACACTACGGGTGTAATTGCTTCTACTATTACGCAATATACCGATGCTAATGCCCGTGCAGCTATCAGCTTAACAACATCGGGAACAAGCGGAGCAGCAACATACAATAGCACAACTGGTGTTTTAAACGTACCACAATACGCACCCGATTTAAGCGGATATGTTCCAACAAGTAGAACTTTAACTATTAACGGAACGGCTTATGATTTAAGTGCAAATAGGTCTTGGAGTGTAGGTACAGTTACAAGTGTAGGCTTATCTTCTGCAACAAGCGGAGTAACTATCGGCTCTACACCTATTACAACAAGTGGAACTATTACTTTAGCTATTGCTACGGCAAGTGGTTCTCAGCAAGGTTTATTATCAAGCACCGATTGGACTACGTTTAACAACAAGCAAAACGCTTTAACCAATCCAGTAACGGGTACAGGTACTACTAACTACCTACCTAAGTTTACAGGTACAAGTACAATAGGAGATAGCACAATACAAGAAACAAATTCTAATATTGGTATTGGAGTTACACCTACAAATGGTTATGGCGGATTACAAATAGTAGGGGCAACGAGTAGTAGTATTCTTACACAATTAGGGGTTGATGGCATAAGAGCAGGTGTTAGGTCAAGCGGAAATACTGCAATAGTTTTAGATAGTTCTAATACTACGTTTACAAATAGAATGTGGTATTTATATAATGCAGGTGCTTCAGGTAGCTTAATTATTGGTAGACCTAATTTAGATGTATTAACGTTTTCTAACTCAGGCAATTTAGGATTAGGAGTTACACCGAGTGCGTGGGGTTCAACAGTTAGAGCATTACAATTTGAAAATGGCGGAAGCATAGCATCAAATCAATCTACACAAGTATCGTTTAATAACAACGTATATTCTGTTCCCGGCACTAATGATTATTATATTTCAAGTGCATTTGCTACAAGATATATTCAGTTTCAAGGTCAGCATATTTGGAGTACCGCTCCTTCAGGTACGGCAGGTAACGCTATATCCTTTACCCAAGCTATGACGTTAAATGCGAGTGGTCAATTATCTTTAGGAATTACTGCTGCAACAGGTAACGCAAATCGTATACTACATATTAACGGAGCAGATAGTGCCGAACTGCATTTAACTCGTAGCAATAGCGGAAGCTCATCTACATTTGGAGGTTATGTAAACTTTGATGGTAGCAATAACTTTAATATACAAAATAGAACAGGTGGTGCTATAAATTTAATTACAGGTACAACAACTGCTCTTACAATAGCCTCTACAGGAGCAGCTACATTTAGTTCATCGGTTAGTGGAAGTTTAATAAGAGCAAATGATGGTGTATTTCAATTATATAGAGCAAGTGCTTTTAGAGGTGGGTTATACACATTTGATGCTGCAATAGGAAGTGGTACTGATTATTCATCTACATTAACAAGTGAAACTGATATAAATTTTCTTACAGGTGGAAGTATAACAAAAAAAGTTACATTCCTTGCTAATGGTAACGTAGGTATAGGTACTACTAGCCCACAAACTTTATTTACAGTATCAGGAGCAAATCAAGCTCTTGGTGGAGCATTTAATACTTACGGAAATGTTTTAATTACATCTAACGAAGGTCCTGCTATAAATAGGGGAGGTTCATTTTCTTTAGGAGGTAGATATTGGACTGAAAGTACAACCATAGCTACTTTCGGTAGAATACACGGCAAAAAAGAAGATGCTTCAGATGGTTCAACTGCGGGTTATTTATCTTTTGAAACTACGAGAGAAGATGGTGCTTTACTTTTTGAGAGAATGCGAATCAATTCGGTAGGTAACGTAGGTATAGGTACTACAAGTCCTGACCAAAAATTAACAATACAAGCACAAGGAACTTCAAACGGATTAATTTCATTTAAAAGTGCAGCAGGTACTACAACATCATTTGTAGGAGTACCAAACGCAAATGGCGATGTTATCTCATCAAGTGGAACTGCCGATTTATGTTTTAGAAATGAAACAGGTAATATGTTATTCGCAACTAATGGGAATAGTGAGAAGATGAGAATAACAAGCGGTGGAGCAGTTGAAATGACAGGAACAATAAAAACCGCATCACCAAGTTCTGGTAGCGCACACCCTTGGAAACTTGGAAGCTACGCAGCAGGTGGAACTGGAACAGCAACAGGAGTTATTTATATAGAAGTAAACGGACAAATTTATTCAATCCCTGCATTATTAGGAACACCTTAAAAATTAAAATATGACAAACTACAAATGGGTTATCAGCGCATTAGATAGCTACCCAAAAACCGCAGATGATTTAACAGATGTTATTTGCGTAATACATTGGAGATACCAAGCAGAACAAGTGCAAGATGATAAAACATACTTTGCAGAAGTTTATGGAGCTTCAAGCGTTCCTTCGCCTGACCCTGCGGACTTTGTACCTTACGAGGAAGTTACTTACGAAATGGTATGCGGTTGGCTTGAAAGCATTTTGAATGTTGAGTCGCTTAACGCAAACTTGGATAGTCAAATAGCTGACCAGATTACACCAAAAATTGTAACATTACCTTTGCCGTTTAGCAATCCACAATTATCTTTACAAATAAAAACAAACAATGAAGTACAAGCAACTACTACAATTAGTGAGCAGCCTTAACCAAGTTATTGGCAGCCAAGAAACAAAAGTTCAAAAGAAACTTTTTAAAGTACAAGAAAAGATTAGTAAACACCTTGAAGATTACAACAAGCAAGTCGAAGAATTAAGATTAGACAATGCTTCAGTAGACGAAAAAGGTATTTTAATCCTTAATGAAAAAGGGGATTACAAGTTTAATAAGGAAGGCATCAAGAAGCTGACTAAAGATATTGATGAGCTAAATGATAAAGAATTTGACTTTCAAATAATTAACGTAGTCAATCCACAAGGCTTGGAGAATTTCACATTCTTACAAGATTGGGTTACTGGCGTAGAATTTAACAAACAAGAAGAAGAAGAACTATAATGGCAAATAACCACCAAGCAGACCAATCAACAATCGTTTCTTTAGTTAGTGCTACAATTAGCATTACAAATATACAACCGCTATTCACATTGATTGCAAGTTTGGTGGCTATCGTTTCAGGTCTTATGGCTATTCGATACTACTACAAAATGACCAAAAAGCTTAAATGAGATTAATACTTTTAGCCTTATTACTTACTTCTTGCGCTTCGGTTAAGAAGTTTGAAAAGCGTTACGATAGCACGGGGACAACTAAGATTGACTCCGTGCATCTTACTTTTTACGATAGCGTTACTAAGATTATAGAAAAAGAGCAGGTATTTACAAAAGAGGTTACAATTTATGACACTATCCGTGTAACAAAGGATAGCATTATAGTAGTTCCCAAAATCGTAACTAAGTGGGTATACCAGACAAAAGAAAAGGAAACCGACAATAGCTTAGTTAAAAAAGACACAATAGCGTTTAATCGCACAGAAACGGCTCAAATTTCGATTGTAGATAAAAACAAGGTAAGTACTGCAAATAACTTTTGGAAGGCTCTAATCGGTCTAATAATAGCGATTGTGTTAATTTTAGCATATTGGAATAGATTATGGAAGTAAACAAAGCAGGTAGAGATTTAATAAAGCAGTTCGAAGGTTGCAAGTTAAAGGCGTACAAATGCCCTGCGGGTTTATGGACTATTTCGTGGGGTTTGACTTTTTACCCTGACGGAACGAAAGTAAAAGAGGGCGATGTGATTACGCAGCAACAAGCAGAAGATTACTTTAACGCAATAGTCGATGACTTTGCAAAAGGTGTAGATGTGCTTGTAAAATCAAATGTAACGGCAAACAATTTTTCTGCGATTGTTTCGTTTGCTTTTAATGTAGGTATGGGGAATTTTAGGAGAAGCACTTTACTAAGAAAGGTAAATACTAACCCTAAAGACCCAAGCATTAGGGCAGAATTTATGAAGTGGACAAGAGCAAACAATGTTGTGCTTAAAGGGTTAGTGAGGCGGAGAGAGGCTGAAGCTAAACTATATGAGCAACTTTAGAACTATATTAGTTAATTTATTATCAGACGAAAGTAACAGTATTAGCCACAAAAGAGTGGTTGCAATGCTTGGCAGCTTATGTCTTTTTATTTCTTTGTTCTTAAACATAATCTTAAAAATTAACCCAAGCGATAAGTTGGTAGATGCCGTTTTGTATCTCACGCTATTTGCTATGGGTTACACCACAATAGATAAATTCAGCAAAAAATAAATAATGCTAAAATCAAAACGAAAACGACTATTCTTTGACATCGAAACCTCGCCCAACGTCGGCTTTTTCTGGAGCGCAGGTTACAAGCTTAATGTAACTGCGGATAGCATTATTAAAGAACGTGCTATCATTTGTATCTGCTACAAGTGGGAAGATGAAAAAGAAGTTTACTATTTACAATGGGATAGCAAACAGAACGACAAAAAGATGCTACAAAGTTTTATTGAAGTAGCAAACACGGCTTCGGAACTTGTAGGTCATAATGGCGACAAGTTTGACCTTGCGTGGATAAGAACACGCTGCTTGTTTCACGGGATTGAGATGTTCCCTAAATACGTTACAATCGATACGCTAAAGGTAGCACGTCAAAAGTTTAGATTTAATAGCAACAAGCTTAATTACATAGCTGATTACTTAGGCATTGGCACTAAGATAAAAACCGAATATAGTTTATGGAAAGACATTGTTCTGCATAAGGACAAAGTGGCTATGGCTAAAATGATTAAGTACTGCCAAAAAGATGTTGTGTTATTAGAGCAAGTATTTAACGCACTTAAAAACCACATCGAACCTAAAACACATTACGGAGTTATATTCGGACAAGATAGAGGCACTTGCCCTGAATGTGGAAGCGATGAGATAGTAATACAAATGAGGCGTACAACTGCAACAGGAGTAAAGAAAATATTATACAAGTGTAAAACTTGTTTTAAGATACATAGCAAAACCGACAAATAAATGGATAGTAAAATACTTAGCTTAGTAATAGAAGATATGCGTAGCCGTGAGCAAGTAGGTAAAAAGAAGTACAACTGCACAATGGACAGGGAAGATTTATCGACAGGCGAATGGATAACACATTTGAAGCAGGAACTACAAGATGCGATTTTATATTTAACCAAACTTGAACAGATACACAATGCGCCTCAAAAAGATATTTAGCTTCGGCAACATCTTAGATAGAGATACCTACGAGCAACTTAGGGAATTAGATTACACCAATCCTAACTTTAAGGGTTGTGCTGACGAGTTCCAGTTCAATCGTGAATGGTGGGTTATGCTTGACGATATGAGCCGTATTGTTGCTTATTGCGGCTCAATTTATTCTAAGGGCATTTGCATATTTAACAGGGCGTGGGTACATAAAGATTATAGAGGGCAGGGCATACAAAGACGAATGATTAAAACAAGGCTAAAAGCAGCTTCTACTTTCTGCCATATAGCTATTACTTATACTACCTTAGACAACTTCCCTTCAGCTAATAACCTTATCTCGTGTGGGTTTAGGCTTTATTTACCTGAGTATTCTTATGGGGGTAGCGACAAACTTTACTTTCAAAAGTTGCTATAAAGTTTCACTTTAGTACAACAAAAGGTAGTAATACTACTACTTTTGGCTGCATTTTACTACCGATTTTGGCAAGTAATACCTTTACTTTATTACAATTTTAGTTAAGTTTTAGCTTTACTTTGTACGTTCTGATGTACAAAATGTGCTATAAACTGCACAATTTGACGTGCAAATGCAACATTGTTGCAAAAATAATTTTAAAATATTTTAATAGTTTTGCACTTTGTATTGTTAATTGTTGTATATTTGTGTAAACAAAACACAAAATGACACATTTAACCAACTACCAAATGTTCCAATATCAGCGATACGGGAACATATTAATTGACGGGAGCAGGACTACATCAAACCCTTATGACCCCGCCTTATTGCCTAAAAACTACGATTACGAAGATGACGATTACACGTTTACTCGTTGGGTAGAACACAATGCAGAACTTGAACTTTTAAAAAACGAAGTATATGAAGATTGAATTTGTAAAAGAAACTAAGCCAGACGGAACAATTTTCTACTACACTTTGGTAGATAATAAATACGATAGCGCAAGTATGTACTTGGAATATTCACAAGCTTACGAGTACTTTGTAAGCCTAAAGAAAAGACAAGAACCGATTATCGAAATTTTAGAACACTATAACATAGACATACAAAACAAATAACAATGAGCCTAATTAAAATTCAACAGGAACTAAAAGCACCTAAAAACCAATTCAATGCTTTTGCTAAATACAAGTACAGGAGTGCAGAAGATATTATCGAAGCTGCAAAACCTATCTGCCATAAGTACGGCTACGCTTTAATGTTAAGCGACGAGGTAATAGAAGTAGGCGGTAGAGTTTATGTAAAATCTACTGCTTGTCTAAGTAACGGAGAAGATAACATTACCTGCACGGGTCTTGCTCGTGAAGAAGAAAACAAAAAAGGAATGGACTGCTCACAAATTACGGGAGCAGCAAGTTCCTACGCTCGTAAATATGCGCTTAACGGATTGTTCGCAATAGACGACACCAAAGATGCAGATGCTACCAATGAGCATAAAGACGAAGTAAGCGAAGGGCAAAAGGCGTTCTTAATTGAGCAGTTAGATAAGACAAAGTTTACTCAGGAACAAAAGTATAAAGCTATTGAGAAAATCAAAGCTATCAAGACCTTAGACGAATTTAACAATATTAAAGAAACAGTAAAGAAAAGCTAATGAGGGAACTATTACCATTTGAAAGGCAGATGTTACTTGCAGAAGTTTACCATTACGCTTGGTATAACGAAGAGGCATACGAGGACTTATTAGCCTTTATTAAAAAGTATGAAAATAAATTAGACAAACCAGTTTTTTTTAACCCAATCAATAACAATGACACAACAACAACAAATCTTGAACCACTTGCTTTCAGGCAAAACATTAACACCAATTCAGGCTCTAACTAAGTTTAATAGCCTAAGATTATCGGCGGTTATCTTTGAACTTAAACGCAAAGGATATAAGATACAATCCGACCTAATTAACGTAGGTAACAAGAAACAACCTAAATTTGTAAGTAAATATTCACTAATAAAAAAGTAAAAAATGGAACAAAAAAAATGGAGTACTGGCGGTTGGAAAAAGCAGACCGCTAAAGGAGAAGTAATTAATTTTACAATTAATGATGTTAAATACTCAATGTGGGTTAATGCTTACAAGACCGAGGACAAACAACCCGATTACAAGATTTATGTAAATGATTTTAAACCTAAAGAAGATACGGAAGGATTGCCGTTTTAATTATGCTGAATAAGAAAAAGGATATATCAATAAGACAATTAAAGGAGTTATACTTCGCACAACGCAACACCCATTTGCAACTGCACGAAATGATGCAGCAACTTGGATTGTTAGGCATAGAAGATAATGAACCTTTAGGGTTAGACATTGGCGCAAGGACTATTGTCAAATTGGTAGACGAAGAGTTTGAGTGCGATGTATTAATTAAGGATAGGAGTTTAAAAACTACGTTTGGGCGCAAGGCTGCGGCATACTTATTAAGGCGTTATACTAAATTGAGCCTGAAGGAGATAAGCCAATACACAGGAACAAGCGACCATACGACTGCTATCCATAACATAAAACAAGCGAATAACCTAATAGAAACTGAGGACTGGTTTAAAACTAAGCTAAAAAAACTTTGCTTAAAATTAGAACTTAAAGAAATTTAGTGTATATTCGCAACATAAATATAAGACACATTAGCGAAAGTCGAGCCGATAATGTGTTTAGTGGTTAAATAATAGCCCCTGGTAGCTCGACTCTATTGGGGGCTTTTTTATTTTATGACATACGCAGAAAAACTAAAAAGTCCTGAATGGCAAAAGAAACGTCTTGAAATTTTGAGTAGAGACGAGTTTACTTGTACAATGTGCGGTTCAACAGAAAAACAACTGCACGTACATCACAAGGTTTATATTTATGACAATGAACCTTGGGAGTATTTAGATGAATTTTATACTACATTATGTTGTGATTGCCACGATAATGAAGAAAAAGACAAGGTATTATTTCATAGATTAATCAAGCATTTTTTATTAAAAGGATTTACCTATAAAGAACTTAATCAAGATATTTTACCTATAATAGTTAAATATAGAGATACATATAATTATACAACCCAAGATATTTTAAAATATAGTCAATATGTCTAAACGATTTACTGATACTGAAAAATGGAAAAAACCTTTTATCCGCAACCTTTCAGCACCTTACAAACTTCTATGGCTTTACATTTGTGATGATTGCGACCACGCAGGAATTTGGCAGGTAGACATTGATGTAGCTAAAATTCGTATAGGAGAAGATATAAATGAGCAAGATGCTATAAAATTTTTTGATGATAAAATCATAAAAATTGATAATGGCAATAAGTGGTTTATACCTTCGTTTATAGATTTTCAATATCCGAGCGGACTTAATCCAGACAACAAAGCACACGGCGGAATTGTTAAAATTTTGTTAAAATACAATTTAATAGATGACCAACTTAAGCCCCTTAGTAGCCCCTTACAAGGGGACAAGGTTATGGTTAAGGATAAGGTAATGGATAAGGATAAGGTTAAAGAAGAAATAGAACTGCCATTTTTTTCTATTGAATTTGAACAAATATGGATAGCTTGGAAAGAATATAAGAAAAAAGAGTTTAAGTTTACATACAAAACAAATCAAAGTGAACTTGCTGCTCTATCTGAATTAACAAAATTATCAAACGGACAAGAAGACATTGCTATAAAAATAATTAATCAGTCAATGGCAAATGGTTGGAAAGGTCTATTTAACCTAAAAGAAGATGCAAAAGGAACTTCAAATAATCAACGCAAACTTAATAAGTACGAACTCGAAGAGCTTAGAAACTACAACTACATCTACTCTACTTCCTATGGAGAAGGAGATTTTGACCGCATTTGTAGGGGAAAGAATGAGGAATCTAAACTCTACCATATTTAAACAAAACCTTGTTTACCTTATGCAGCTTGTAGGTATTAACAATCCTGGCGAAGTTAAGTTAGCAATCTTAGAAGATTGGATAAGAACCGAGTATGGCGGATTTACAATAAACGAGGTTAAAGTAGCGTTTAAGCAAATGGTAGCCAATGACTTTATAGACCACTACCAAAACTTTAGTCCTGCATACTTTAGTCAGGTAATGGATAGGTACAAGAAAAAAGCAAACGAAGTAAGAAAAATGATGCCACAAGAACGAGTTGAAGCAATCCCACACTTGACCGATTTAGAGATAATTGATTACAGTTACCAAGAGTATAAGCTGCTTGAGAATAGAACTTTTGACAGGTTATTTAACCCATTAAGTGTATTTACAAAGCTTAATAGCACAGGAATAAAAATATGGACAAAAGAAGATGGCGCACTTGCTAAAAAGAAACTTATGGAGATTATTACCTACAAAGCTAATAAAATGGACATCATAAGCGCAAAGCAATACCGAGACGAATGGACTGAAAGTTGGCTTAAGAACCAAGCAAGAGCCATAGCCGTAGCTTTATTTTTTGAGGAACAAATAAAATTTGGTAAAGTTTCATTTTCTTAATATAGTTTTGTAATATGACCGCAAACGAATTAACCAAAGAAGCTATTAAGACCCTAAATAAAAACGGGTGTTTTGTATGGCGTAACAATAACTTAGCGGTTCGTGGGCGCACGTTCATAGGTCTTAAAGGAGTTCCAGATGTAGTAGGTTTTCATACACAAACAGGGGTTGCGGTTTATTGCGAAACAAAAGCCATAGGCGATAAACTTAGCAGCTACCAAATAGCATTCTTAAACTTAGCAAAAACGGCAAATTGTTTTTGTTACATAGCAACCGAAGATAATGGTAAACTAACCTTAAAGGAGTATGAACAAGAATAGCATCATATTAGAACTTTGGGAAAGCAGAGAACTTAAGGAAGCAATAGACAAAATGCAGCCTGAAGATTTACAAGACGATTTAAGAAGCGAATTATTTAAGGTGCTATGCGAAATGGACGAGGAACGTTTAATAGATATGCGCACCCGTAACGTATTAAAGTTCTACTTGGTTAGAACTATGATTAATATGATGCAAAGTAATACAAGCCAATTTTACAGAACATACAGAAAGCCTTTAGAAGTTGAATTGATTGTTCACGACAGAGACGAAGATTTACTTAATAAAGTAGAAGATGAGTTGTCAAAGATGCATTGGTACAAAGCAGAACTATTAAGAGTGTATGCAATTAAGCATAACTGCAACGCTAAAGAACTAAGTAGGGTTACAGGTATACCTTATATGTCAATTCATAGGGAACTTAAATTAACTAAGCGAGAACTTAAAAAACAACTACGCAAATGATAATTATAGCAGCGATATGCTTTGCAATATTCTTTGTTGAGATACACCAATTTCATAGGAAGTGGAAGTTAGATTTTAAGCCTTTTAGCTGCACAAGTTGTTTAGCAGCTTGGACAGGTTTAACTTTATATTTACTACCTGCAATATGTACCGATGTTATTGCGTTTGTGTTTATACCAGGAGTAGCTGCACCTTTACTTTCAAAACTAATGTGGAACTTATGGAAATAGAACACCGCAAATTTTTAGATGACCACGTTGGTAATTGGCATACAGTTCAAAATGGTTATGTGCGAAATATCGACTTAGACATCTTAAAAATGTACGAGCATATTTATCGCAAGTATATGAGTGCAGATTTTATTCTAACAGTATGGTGCGGTAATTGTATCTTCGATATGATTAAACGCTTATATACTTGGTACGAAGAACAACCTAAACCCAAAAATAAAAAAAAGAATGGCTAACTTTATCCACCCTACCGCTATCATTGGCGATAACGTAATTATCGGAGATGGCAACTATATTGGTGCTTATTGTATTATAGGCGACAAAGCCGAGCATAAAAAGTTTTGGCAAAAAGAAAAAGGCAAAGTATACATAGGCGATAACAATGTTATTACAGGACTTGTAACAATAGACGCAGGAACTGAGATAGACACATTCATTGGTAATAATTGTTTCATAATGAAACACGCACACATCGGACACGACTGCACAATTTTAGACAATGTTACTATAAGCTGCGGAGCAAAAATAGGCGGGCATTCAATTATTGACAATGGTGCTAATATAGGACTTAACGCAGTTCTACATCAATTTGCAAATGTAGGAGAAAACTGTATGATAGGAGCAAGTGCCTTTGTAAAAGGAGATGCAAAACCAAATACTAAATACGCAGGAGTTCCTGCACGAGAAATCGGCTCAAACATAAGATAATGAATGCAATAGTATACTTAAACTATAAAGATAGGAACATCAATACATTGTTTGAGAATATCAAAAATGCAGGTAAGCATATTGATATAGTTACTATCATTAATGAAGAAGGTATAGCATTTGCAACTAATAAAGGGTTAAGGAATTTAAACTTTGATAATATAGATTATGTAACTATTATGGGTAACGATATATTAGAACCTGATAATTGGTTGCAAATAAGAAATGACTTTTTACAAGACAAAACTATTGGTATTTGTTCTATTCCTTTACATAGTACAGGTAATGACACGGCTGATTTAATTGGTAACTTCACTATCACAAAAGAAACTATAAAAAGAGTTGGTGCATTCAATCAAGAACTTGACCCTTATGGAGCAATAGATTTAGATTATTGTACGAGATGCAGAGCAGCAGGTTTGCATACGAAATTCATTAAAGAATATACTGCTAATCATATTGAGCAAAATAGCATTGATGCTTATGGTTACAATAAAAATGAATTAGTACAAAAAACCTGGAATCTGCATAGTAATAATGTATCTGGTTATACAAATGGAAATAAAACTTATTATATAAACTTATGAAAATACTTTGTATAACTTCAGCAAATAGTGGAGTTGGCTACCATAGAATTATGATGCCAATAGTTAATATGGAAAAAGAGTACGCACTTATTACCGATGTACTTAATGACGAACTATTAGAGCAAGGGTGGGATATTGTGCTTATGAATAGAATGCTTAACGAGATAGATGCAAAGCAAATGGACACTTGGCGCACTAAGTACGGATTTAAATTAGTAGTCGATAATGACGATTACTGGGAACTTAGCGAAAGCCATTTGTTGTATTTAAGATATAAGTACAATAACATAGGTAAACTAATTACTGATTATTTAGAAATTGCAGACCTATGCACCTGCACACACGAAAGGTTGGCAGACGAGATAACTAAATACAATAAGAACGTACACATCTTACCTAATGCATTACCATACGGAAAAGAGCAGTTCCAGGATAACAAGACGGAAGATTACAAAGTAAGATTGTTTTGGAGCGGTAGCGGAACGCACGAAAGAGATTTAGAAATACTTAGGCAGCCGTTTAAAAGATTGCAAGGTATGAACATAAGAACTATTATTGCAGGTTACAATGACGGGGAGAAGCCTATATGGGATAAAATGATAGATGCCTTTACTTGCGGACTAAAACTTAACCCTACTATCTACAACTACGCTAAGGTTACGGAATATATGGGTGCTTATACGGATAGCGACATTTCAATTATTCCATTGGTAGATAACAAGTTTAACGCTATGAAGTCGAATCTTAAGGTATTAGAAACGGCTTCTAAAAAGAACCCTGCCATAGTTAGCCAAGTCAATCCTTACTTAGATATGCCCGTGCATTATGTTAAAAGCCAAAAGGATTGGTACAAACATATACGAGATTTAGTAAGCGATGCGGATATGCGTAAGGAAAGCGGACAGAAGTTATTTGAGTTCTGCCAAAAGAAGTATAACTTTGACGAGATAAATTTAGACCGAAAGTATATTTATAGTAAACTATGCCAGTAATATTAGCAAAAATATTTTATCACACAAAGGTAGACAAGTCAGGCAGATTAAGGTCTGTTGGTACTTATGCTTGTGATAAATGTGGCATAGAGTGTACACAAAGAGCAGAGGAAATAAGAAGGAGAGGTGCTTTATGTAAAAAGTGTAAACTAACACAAAATTTTACAAACCAGTTTAGTAATAAAAATTTAGAACTTACTTGTGCAAATGTATTAAAAAGCAGGTTAAATAAGAGATACTTAAAAAGAGGCTTAACTTGCACATTATCAGGAGAAGAGATACTTAAATTAGTTAAAGATGTATGCCATTATTGTGGCACAGAACATAGCAATAATATGCTCTATAATCAACCTAATTTTAAGTATAACTTTATGTATAATGGTATTGATAGGATAGATAGTTCAAAAGGATATATTCAAGGGAATGTAGTTACTTGCTGCAAAACTTGTAATGTAGCAAAAATGGATATGGACTATAAAGAATTTATTAACCACATTACAAAAATATATAATCACATAAGAAATGCCAATATATAAATGTGCCTCTAATGGCAAGTACCGAATAGGCTCAGGCGGTTGCGTTTACGATACCGAGGAAAAAGCAATGCAAGTTTGGAAGGCTATTCTTGCAGGTGGCAAGTTCGCAGATAGCTATACCGACTATCCCGAAAGTGCAACTAATAACGCAAAAAGGGCAATAGAATGGGCAGAGAAAAATGGTTGGGGTTCTTGTGGAGAAGCAACTGGGAAAGCAAGAGCAAGACAGTTGGCAAACCGTGAGCCAATTAGTAGAGATACCATTGCCCGTATGGCTTCTTTTAAAAGACATCAGCAACATAAAGACGTGCCTTATAGCGAAGGTTGTGGTGGGTTAATGTATGATGCCTGGGGTGGTGTTTCAGGAATTGAATGGGCGATTAACAAACTAAAAGAAATAGACAATAAATAATTTGCATAGTTAATTTTTTTAAACAATTAATCAACGGAAAATTTAATGGGGAAGGTATGCAGAAACACACACAAATATATTTGCAGGGAATGGGGTATAAAAAAACGGACTTCATTCCTTGCGAAGTGTGTGGCTCACAAGCGGTAGACATACATCATATTGAGGCGAGGGGAATGGGTGGCAGCAAAGACAAAGATACGATTGAAAACCTAATGGGATTGTGTAGGAAGTGCCACATAGAATATGGAGATAAAAAACAATATAAAGAGTTCCTAAAAGACATACACTCAAAGAATTATGGCAAAGATTAAAGAGAACAATAACAAAGTTAGCTTTGGCAAACGCAAAAGAGGCTCTGCAAAGAAGTCCTTTAATAAGCATACGCCAAGAGAAAAAGCTTATAGAGGTCAAGGTAGATGAGAAAGTTAAACGCTATATGGCTACTCCTTACCCACAAGGCTTACTTCCTTGCAGTATGTAAGACGGGTAAAAACGGAGACGATATGACCACGATAGGACATTACACCTATGCAATGGCAGAAACTTTAATCAATAAGCATATAGCAGACGTAGATACTTACCTCGACCAAGAAGATGCAATAGACGAAGCAAACGATATAATAAACGGCATACTATGATTTTATTAAGTTCACAAATAGAAAGCATTGCCTCACGCAAAGACAAGACAATCAAGCTAACTTTAGCAACCCAGGAACTAAGTCCTAAAGATGCAGCTTCTTTGTTTCAACTTAACCAACAGTTTTGTTACTTAGCAATTAAAGAAGAGCCGTTTAGTAAAGAAGAGCAAGATATTGTAGAAAACCTAAAGGCAGACCCAGACACCTTTAAGACACCGAGCCAAAGATTAAGGGGCATCTTATACAAGACATACGAACAAGACAACGAAGGCTACAAAGATTTTAACACATATTACCTATCTGTAATGGATAGGATATGTCAACACTATAAAAACAAAATAGATGGGTAGGTTTAAACTTATAGAGACACCAGAATTAATGCTGCAATACTTTACTGAGTACGCAGAATACTGCAAAAGCAATCCAATCAAGGTACACGATTTCGTAGGCAAAGACGGAGACGAAGTTTACAGATTAAGGGAGAGACCTTTGACAATAGAAGGCTTTGAGAACTTTTGTGCAGACAAAGGAATTATAGGAGATTTAAGCCATTATTTTGCTAATACAAATAATGCTTACGCAGATTTTTTAACCATCTGTTCGCATATTAGGAGAAAAATAAGGCAAGACCAAATCGAAGGGGGAATGGCAGGGGTTTACAATCCAAGCATTACTCAGCGATTGAATAGCTTAGTAGAGAAGTCAGAGAACAAACACGAAGTAAGTGAGATTAAAATAACTTACGATAAGTAATGCAAACAATAGGTCTAAGCTTACATAAACCACACCCTGCGCAAAAGCAAGTAATCGACTGCGAAAGTAGATTTATTGTAATGATGGCAGGGAGAAGATTTGGCAAGTCCTTGATTAGCCAAACGATTAGCATAGACACGGCAGTAAATAAAAAGCGTGTAGCTTACATTACACCTACTTACCAATTAGGAAAAATATTTTTTAAAGAGATAGTAGACCTATTGCCATTAGAGATATACTCTAAAAACGAAAGCGACCTGGTTATTACTTTTATTACGGGTGGGAGCATACGCTTTTTTACGGGCGAAAGGTTGGACAATCTTAGAGGGTTAAAGTTTCATTTGGCAGTAATAGACGAGGCTTCCTTTATACCTAACCTTGAAGATGGGTGGCTTAACTCTATAAGACCTACCTTAACGGACTACAAGGGCAAGGCTATATTCTTAAGCACCCCTAAAGGTAAAAACTACTTCTTTAGTTTGTTTAGCAAAGCAGAACCAGATTGGCAAAGCTTTAAGTTCACTACATACGATAACCCTTACATAGACCCACAAGAGATAGACGATGCAAGGAAGCAACTGCCTGAGGTTGTGTTCGAGCAGGAGTATATGGCAAACCCTGCTGAGAACGCAGCAAACCCTTTTGGTAGCCAACATATACGCAAGTGCTTACACCCAGTTACAACTATGCCGGTTGTGGCTTATGGAATTGATTTAGCCAAGTCAGTCGATTGGACAGTTATCGTAGGCTTAGACGAAGATGGAAACGTGGCTTATTTTGACCGCTTTCAAATGGATTGGCACAATACCAAGCAAACTATCCTTAGGCTGCCTAAATGCCCTATCCTTGTCGATAGTACGGGGGTTGGAGACCCGATACTCGAGGACTTACAAAGAGAAGGGGTAATGATACAAGGCTTAAAGTTCACAAGTTCAAGTAAGCAGCAACTTATGGAAGGGCTACAAGCTGCGATACATCAAGGTAAGATAGGCTACCCTGAGGGGATAATAAGCCAGGAACTTGAAGTATTTGAGTATATGTACACGGCAACGGGGGTAAAGTACTCCGCACCTTCAGGCTTTCACGATGATGCAGTTATGGCTTTGGCTTTGGCTTGGCAGAACTTCAGCCTTAAACGTGGCACTGGTAGGTATGCCTTCCTATAATTGCAACAAGGTTACAAAAATAAATTTAAGAATTATTTGGTGGATTGTGAAAAACTTGTATATTTGGTTATTATTTAATCAAAACACAAACACAATGAAAAAAGAAACCGCACAACTTTTAGCCTTATTTTTAGTAGCTTGTTACCTTATTGGTCAATTACAAGACATCTACTCAAAATGATTTACGCTATTTGCCTTCTGCTAATTGCAACAGGTTTTGTAATGGCAGCTTTAACTGACTACACAATTAAAAACTATGACACAAAGCACAAAAGAATACATAGACAAATATTACGCAAGTGAGCCTATTAGTATTATGATGAATAACATTGATGCGACATACTTAGAGATACTAACGTACTGCAAAAGCAAAGGCTACGAACCTGCCAAGCGCAGATTAAGACGTGAGCCCAGCAGCTTTAAGATAGGACACTTTGATATTGATAACTACAAACCAGAAACAATTTAGAACTATAATTCTAATTGTTTAAAAAAAAGCTATTTAAAAACAATTATTTAATTAAATTAGAAACATATTTCCAAAAACAAATAACCTATGAAAACAATAAAAATATTAAATCAAATCGTTATAAAGTATGAGCAACGAAAAGCTAATT